>Ga0116187_1000862_pt1 | contig 34395 bp, 26 predicted proteins | sample AD_JPNNA6_MetaG_FD_89755 | JGI IMG/M metagenome (GOLD analysis project Ga0116187, IMG submission 89755) | Active sludge microbial communities of municipal wastewater-treating anaerobic digesters from Japan - AD_JPNNA6_MetaG | ecosystem: Engineered > Bioreactor > Anaerobic > Digestate | place... | reverse complement strand
CCGGGAAAACGCAGCCCCCAGTCGACGCCGGCGGAGGCGTAGGGCTCCGGGAATCCGGCGGGTTCCATCCCCGTGGGGGCCAGCCGCAGGGTGGCGATCCCGGGCTGCACGACAATGATCTCGCCGGAATCGTCGCGCCAGGCGGCAAGCGGGCGCGGTGCCGGCAGCGACTGGACACGCGTGCCGGTCGCACGCAGCTCGATGATGCGGTGCTCCGCCACGGCAACGATGGTGCCGTCGGATTGGGTGAAGAGTGCGCTGATGCTTCCCAGGTCCGCGCGGTGTTCGGCGGGCAACCGCTCCAGCACCGAGTGGAACGCCGGCTCACCGGCGGGTTGGTCGGCGAGGTAGCCGAGAAGATTGTCGCCCCCGATCCAGATCCGCCCGGCCTCGTCCTCGGCCAGCGCCGTGATCATGCGCTCGGGCGGCGCCGGCAGGGGACGCCAGGTTTCGCCATCGAAGGCCAGCAGGCCATGGTGGCCGACATAGAGCATGCCATCCCGGGCAGTCAGGGCGCAGTGGAAATGGGAGAGCGTGCCAGTGTCGTAGGTGGTGAAAACGCGCAGGAAGGGCAGCCCGATCCCCGTGTCATCCCAGCGGGCGGCGCGAACGTCCAACCGACCGACCGCCAGAAGGGCGGCGACGGCGAGGAGGAGGTGGATCCGCGGGTGACGACTGACCTGAAGCACGGGTCAAGGCTCTCCGTTTACCAAATAAATGGCAAGCCGCTCACTGCTGGCTGGTAATGGGCAAGGTGGCCCATCGCGTGGATTCTTGCAGCGTTCCGGGCGTGGCAACCATCCATCCGCGTCGCAGCCGACTTCCGGTCCTTCCGCTCCTGAGCGGAGCGATCGCCGGTCCTGCCGAGCGGAATCGTTGCCATTGTGAGGACGGCCCGACTGCGGTGGCCGTTCTTGCCCGGGGCAGGCTGGTTCCCGGATGGGACTGACCAATCAGCGCGACGGTGTGCCCTGCTTCTCGCTACCAATGTGGGGGGCAGCGGAGGCAGGGTCACCGTCGCGTCTTGGTTGCCACAAAGGTGCGGCGGCCCGCCGCTCGTTTTCACCCGGCACTGCGCGGAGGGCGGACCTCAGCGGAATTTCCGCGGGCGGGCGATCGTAGCGAACCGGGTCTCCCTCTCTCCGGCAGGAACGAGGGGGCATGCTTGGTTTGGGCCACCCGCCATGCCGCCGCGAGGGAGGGGCGACCCTGGTCGCTCAACCTGTTCCGCTTCCTTCGGTCGGAACCGGGGTGGAGGTGAAATCGGAGAGTTCGAGCCGGCCGTAGCGGGGGCTGGAGCGGACCGTGAAGGTGATGCGGTGTCCGTCGGCGTCGAAATGGCAGCGGGGCTCGGCACCGCCGCGGCGGGCCAGTTGGAGTTCTTCATGACCGTCACCCTCGATGGGGCTGTAGCCGTAGATGCCGGGTTCATGCGGATAGGAGTCTCCGCTGAACACGCCGACTTCGAAGGGACCGTAGAAGAAGCGCAGTGCAGGCATGGCGATCGGGACGGAGATTGAGCCAGCCGCCGGTGCTGGCGACTCTTTCCGCAAGCAGGCGGAGACGGTGCGGTGATTGCGGGAAACCCGCCGGCGCGGCATCGGCGCCCCGCGCCGGCGTTGACCACCGCCGGTTTGTGTGCAACTGCTCTGCCCCTTGCGTCGGCCTGGCGCGTCTCCCGCGCCGGCGGTTATCATCACCCGCCCAGTCGTCGCGCATCGAAAAACGAACATGAAGAAGCCCACCAAGAAGAATGAACAAGCGTGCCCGCGGTGCGGGACGGTCCATTGTCACGTGCCCGCGCGCCGCGCCTACGACCCGCAGTTCCGGGTGACCCCGGAATACCGGGAGTCGTTGCCGGACATGATGGGCCCGGCGGGCCAGATCCAGGGGGCGGACGTGCCGATCCAGCAGGTGGGGGTGTCGAATTTCCGCCTCCCGTTGCGTTTCGCGGTCAAGGGCGCGGCGGTGCGCGAGCTGCCGGCGAGCGTGACCGGCACGGTGTCGCTCGGCTCCGGGGCGAAGGGCATCAACATGTCGCGGATCGTGCGCACGTTCTACACTTTCGCCGAGCGCACGTTCACGGTGGACCTGCTGCCGCGCATCCTCGCGGCTTACCGGCGCCAGCTCGGCAGCGAGGAGGCGCGGTTGCTCGTGCGCTTCTCGTATCCGATCCGCCAACCGGCGTTGCGCAGCGGACTGGCCGGATGGCAGTTCTACGAGTGCGCCTTCGAGGGCCGGCTCGACGCCGCCGGGCGGGTGCGTCGGTTGATCCACTTCGACTTCGTCTATTCCTCCGCCTGTCCCTGCTCCGACGAACTCAGCGAGCATGCGCGCCATGGGCGCGGCATCTACAGCATCCCGCACTCGCAGCGCAGCAAGGCCCGGGTGATCGCGGAGGTGGCCGAGGGCTGCAAGCTCACGATCGAGGACCTGCAGAAGCTGTGTCGGGCGGCGTTGCACACGGAGACGCAGGTGATGGTGAAACGGGAGGACGAGCAGGCCTTCGCCGAACTCAACGGGGCCTACAGCAAGTTCGTCGAGGACGCCGCGCGGCTCCTGCATCAGCAACTCGATGCCGACAAACGCATCGCCGATTTCCAGGTCGCGTGCGCGCACCTGGAGTCGTTGCACTCCCATGACGCCGTGGCGGTGGTCGCGAAGGGCGTGCGCGGCGGCTTCCGCGGGGACTTCTCCGACTTCGGCTCGCTGCTCTGCTGAGCGGCGGGCGGGTGGTGACGCGAGCCGGGCCGGGCGGTGGCGCCTTGGCCGGGCTGGTGCGTCGTGCGCCGGGGATTTTCGGCGCGGTTCCCGAACGCCGGGGCCGCCCGGGCAACAAAAAGGGCGGTCCGGAAACCGGACCGCCCTGGAAAGGGTCGTGAGACCGTTAAGGCTTAGTAGCGACGATCGCCGCCGCCGAAGCCACCGCGGCTGCCGCCACGGTCGCCGCCGCCGAAGCCGCCACGGCCACCGCCGAAGCCACCGCGGCTGCCGCCACGGTCGCCGCCGCCGAACGAACGGCCGGCGCCTTCTTCCTTCGGGCGGGCCTCATTGACGGTGAGGGCGCGGCCGCCGAGGTTGGCGCCGTGCATCTTCTCGATGGCGAGCTTGGCCTCTTCGGGCGTGCTCATGGTGACGAACGCGAAACCGCGGGCGCGGCCGGTGAACTTGTCCATGGCGACGTACACATCGCTCACGGTGCCGAACTTGCTGAACTCATCACGCAGATCGGACTCGGTGGTGGCGAAGGCCATGTTACCAACGTACAGCTTGGAGTTGCTCATATTATTCTTTCGTTCGATCCCCGTCTCTGAGGCAGCCTGTTCCCGGACTTCGGGTTTCGAATCATCTCTGAAGCAGGGCTCCAAGCGACGATCCACCATGTTCTGTCATCTAACGTATCTCTAACGAAGTGGCGCCTAAAACGATGGATTGGCGGAAAATAGCAACGGAAATCTGTGCGGGACGGATCGGCGGTGTCGGCCTCTCGTCCGGAAAACGCACGAGGCGGAACCGGTGAGGTTCCGCCTCGGAAGAGGACAAGCGCAGCGGCGACGGGACGGCGCACCCGCGCCGCGCGCGACTCAGGACTGCTTGTCGCGGGCGCGGAGGTCGACGCGGCGGATCTTGCCGCTGGCGTTCTTGGGCAGCTCGGCGACGAACTCGATCTCGCGCGGATATTTGAAGGGCGCGATCGTGCGTTTGCAGTGCTGCTGGAGCTCCTCCTTGAGCTCCTCGCCGGGCTGGTAGCCGGGGCGGAGGACGATGAAGGCCTTCACGATCTGGCCGCGGGCATGGTCGGGCTTGCCGACGATGGCGACGTCGAGGACGCACGGATGCTCGATGAGCGCGCTCTCGACCTCGAAGGGGCCGATGCGGTAGCCGGAGCTCTTGATGACGTCGTCGCGGCGGCCGACGAACCAGAAGTAGCCGTCGGCATCGCGGCGGGCGCGGTCGCCGGTGAGGTAGAAGTCGCCGCGGAACTTGTCGGCCGTCTCGTCGGGATTCCTCCAGTACTCCTTGAAGAGGCCGAGCGGGCGGGCGGGCTTCACCCGGATGGCGATCTCGCCCTCGGTGTCGGGCGGGACCTCGTGGCCGTCGTCGTCGATGAGGTGGACGTTCATGCCGGGGGTGGCCTTGCCCATCGAGCCGGGGCGGATGGGATGGCCGAGCGAGCGGAAGTTGCCGACCTGGACGACGGTCTCCGTCTGGCCGTAGGCCTCGTAGATGTCGAGGCCGGTGGCCTGTTTCCAGATCTTCATGACCTCGGGGTTGAGCGGCTCGCCGGCGGTGACGCAGTGGCGCAGCTTCGGGAAATGCCGCTTCGAGAGGTCCTCGCGCACGATGAGGCGCAGGGCGGTCGGCGGGGCGCACCAGGTGGAGATCGGGAAGCACTCGAGCATGTCGAGGGTGAGGGCGGGGTCGAACTTGCCGTGGACGTCGAGGGCGAAGATGCAGGCGCCCATCTGCCAGGGGCCGTAGAAGCTGGACCAGGCGGCCTTGCCCCAGCCGAGGTCGGAGATGTTCCAGTGCACATCGTCGGGGCCGAGGTCGAGCCAGAGCTTGCCGGTGAGGCGGTGGCCGATGGCGTAGCTGGCCTGCGTGTGCAGGACCATCTTGGGTTCGCCGGTGGTGGCGCTGGTGAAGTAGATGATGCCGGGGTCGTCGGCGCGGATGAGCTCGGCGGCGAAGACGTTGGAGGCGGTGCGGATGCCGCCGTCGAAATCGATCCAGCCGACGGCGGCGCTCTCGACGATGAGGCTGATGCCGCGGAAGTCGCCGACCTTGGAGATGCCGTCGCCGGAGGTGATGACGGCGGAGACCTGCGCGGTCTCGATGCGGTAATGGACCTCGCGCGGGGAGAGCAGGAGCGTGGCGGGCACGGGCACGGCGCCGAGGCGGATCAGGCCGAGCATCGCGATCCACCACTGGGGGAGGCGTGGGAGCATCACGAGTACGCGGTCGCCGCGTTTGATGCCGGCGGCGCGGAGAAAGTTGGCCGCCTGGCAACTGAGGGCCGAGATCTCGCGGAAGGTGTATTTGTGCTCGGCGCGGGTGCCGGCATCGACCCACCAGAGGGCGGGGGCCTCGGGGCGCTTCCGGGCCCATTGATCGATGACGTCGGTGGCGAAGTTGAAATACTCGGGGGCGGTCAATTCGACAGCGGTGTGGGTCTGCATTGCGCCGCAATCCTTCGGGATTCCCGGGCGGAAAGAAAGCCGGAAGAACGGGGGCGGGCGGGCCGCGGAACCGCTGGCCGGGCGGGCCGCGCGTATTGGGGCTTTCCGTCCGCGCGCGGGTGCGGCAGCGTTGCGCTCGGCATGGAGCCGGAGCAACGAGATGACGGTTGGCGGCGGTGGCTGCGGGCGCTGCGCGACGTGTGGTTCCCTCCGGTGTGCGCACACTGTCGCGCGCTGGTCGACCCGCGGCGGCGCCGCCACCTCTGCGAGCCCTGCGCGCGGCGGCTGCAGCACGTGGACGGGCCGCACTGCACGACCTGCGGCTATCCGTTCTTCGGCGACACGGAGGCGGATCGCGTGTGCGAACACTGCTTCACGCTGGCGCCGGAGTTCCGCGAGGGGCGCACGGCGGTGCTGCTGCGGGGCCCGGCGCGCACGCTCGTGATCGACCTCAAGTACCACGGGGCGCTGCACCTGCTCGCCGAGTTCGGGCTGATCGTGCGCGAGACGGAGGGTTTTCTCGACTACCTGCGCGGCGCCACGCTCGTGCCGGTGCCGCTGCACGCGCGGAAACTGCGCGAGCGCGGCTACAACCAGTCGCGGTTGCTCGCCGAGACGTTTGCGCGGGCGGCCGGCGGCGGCACGCGCGTGGCCGAGCCGCTGCGACGGGTCGTCGACACGCCCACGCAGACGCGGCTCGACCGCAAGACGCGGCAGGAGAATCTCCGGGGGGCGTTCGAGGCGCGGCACGGGCGCCGGCTCGATCCGGCGGAGCGGTTCGTGCTCGTCGACGACGTGTTCACGACCGGGGCGACGCTCAACGCCTGCGCGATCGCGTTGCGCCGGGCCGGGGCGCGGACGATCGACGTGGCGACGTTCGGGCATGGGTGAGCCGCGCACCCGCCGAGTTGGGCTGGCGGTGGGCCGGGGACGGGAACGCCGATTCGCTTCTTGTCGGGAGGCGCGGGCGCGCGCCAGCGTGCCATCGTGCGCGCCGCACTCACAGACTACGAGACGACCAAGGACTACCTCTTGGGACTGAAGGTCCAGGGGGTGAAGCTGGGCATCGACCGGATGCGGCTGCTGGCGGCGGCGTTGGGGCATCCCGAGCGGTGTTATCCGTGCATCCACGTGGCGGGCACGAACGGCAAGGGTTCCGTCTCGGCGATGCTCGAGGGGATCTTCCGCGCCGCGGGCTGGCGCACGGGGCTGTACACTTCGCCGCATCTCGTGCGCCTCGGCGAACGGATGCAGGTCGACCGAGTGGCGATGACCGATGCCGAGATCGTCGCCTACGCGCGGGAGCTGCAGGGCCATGCCGACACGCTGGCGGCGCAGGATCCCGAGGATCATCCCAGCTTCTTCGAGTTCATGACGGGCGCGGCCTTCCTGCACTTCGCCCGGCAACGGGTCGATGTCGCGCTGGTCGAAGTCGGGCTCGGCGGGCGGTTCGACGCCACGAACATCGTCGAGCCCGAGGTCGCGGTGATCACGTCGATCGGCCTCGACCATTGCGAGCTGCTGGGCGACACGCTGGGAAGATCGCCTTCGAGAAGGCCGGCATCATCAAGCCCGGCCGGGCGGTGGTGGTCGGGCGCATGCCGGCGGAGGCGCTGGCCGAGATCGAGCGCGTGGCCGCCGAGCGCGGCGCGCCGCTGTGGTCGGTCGAACGCGAGTTCGGCCCGGATCTCACGCGCTACCCGACGACGAATCTGGAGGGCGACCACCAGCGGTGGAACGCCGCCACCGCCGCGCTGGTCGCGCGGTTGATGCCGGCCCGCTGGCGGCTTACGCCCGAGGTGGTCGCGCGCGGGCTGCAGACCGTGAGCTGGCCCGGACGCTGGCAGCGGATCCGTGTCGGTGATACGCCGGTCATTCTCGATGCGACCCACAACCCGGAGGGCGCGGAGCAGCTCGACTCGGGTCTCGCCCGGCTTGTCGCCGACACCGGCCGGGCGCCGGTGGTCGTGACCGGGGCGACGGGCGAGCGCCGCGCGCGCGCCGTGCTCGCCGCAGCGGCGAAACATGCCCGCGAGATCAACCTCGTCGTGCCACAGCAGGACCGGGCCATGAGCCACGATGTGCTGGAGCGCTGCGTGCCGGCCGACTACCGCGGGGCGGTCCGACGCACGAGCCTGGCGGAGATATTCCCGCAGCCGGATCGTTGTGCGATCGGCGCGCCGGGGGAGACGGTGGTCGTCACCGGCTCGATCTACCTGCTCGGCGAGGTGATCGAGCGGCTCAATCCGCGGCAACCGGTTGAGAGCCGCCTGCAGGATTGGTGAGGCTGAGGCCCGGGCGGGAGATGATCCCGGCCCGAGCCCTATGGATGGGTGCTACCGCGGCAGGCGGCGGGCGGAGATGAGGCCGGTGTTCATGCCGGCGGTGTGCAGGCCGCCGAAATGCCGGCCGTGCTCCATCTTCATGCACTTGTCGGCGACGACCGTCAGGCCCGCGGCGGCGGCGCGCTCGGCGGCGGTCGCGTTGGCGAGCTTGAGCTGCATCCACACGGTGCCGGCCTTGATCGCGATCGCCTGCTCGACGATCGCAGGCACGTCGGCCGGCGGGCGGAAGATGTCGACGACGTCGACGCGCTCCTTGATCGAGGCGAGATCGCGCACGCTCTCCTCGCCGAGGATACGGCCGGGCTTGGGCGTGACGGGGATGATTTTCCAGCCGCGTTTCTGCAGGTAGGAGGCGACGAAATAGCTCGGTTTTTGCGGGTCGGACGAAAGGCCGACGATGGCGACGGTGCCCGGGCGTGAGAGGAGACGGCGAATCGTCGCCGGATCCTGGAAACGCTTTTGCTGCTCGGGCGTGAGCGTGGTCTTCAGACCGATGTCGCAGACAAGGCTTGTTCCAGATCCCATAGGAGGTCCTCCGAGTTTTCGAGTCCGACGGACAGGCGGATCAGCTCCGGGCCGATGCCGCAGGCGGTGAGTTCCGCGTCGGAAAGTTGTTGGTGGGTGGTCGAGGCCGGGTGGATGACGAGGCTGCGGACGTCGCCCACGTTGGCCAGGTGCGAGAAGAGCTCCAGGCCTTCGATGAACTGCGCGCCGGCGGCGCGGGCCTTCTCGGGCGTGGTCTTCAGGCCGAAGGAGAACACGGCGCCGGTGCCGCGTGGCAGGTACTTCTTCCCGAGCTCGTGCTGCGGGTGCGAGGGCAGGCCGGCGTAGGAAACCCACGCGACCTTCGGGTGGCTCTCGAGGTACTTCGCGACGGTGAGCGCGTTGGCCACGTGGCGGTCCATGCGCAGCGAGAGCGTCTCGATGCCCTGGAGCGCGAGGAAGGCGTTGGTGGGCGAGAGGCAGGCGCCGGTGTCGCGCAGCGAGACCGTGCGGACCTTCATGAGGAAGGCGTAGTGGCCGAACGTGTCGAAAAACTTCAGATCGTGGTAGGCCGGCTCGGGCGCGGCGATGGTCGGGAAGTTCGTGAAGTCGAAGCGGCCGGAGTCGAGCACGGCGCCGACGATGGAGTTGCCGTGCCCGGCGAGGAACTTCGTGGCCGAGTAGACGACGATGTCGGCGCCGAAATCCATCGGGCGGCAGAGCCACGGGGTGGCGAAGGTGTTGTCGACGACCAGCGGGATGCCGTGCGAGTGGGCGAGCGCGGCGATCGGCTCCAGGTCGAGGATACTGCCCTTGGGGTTGCCGATCGTCTCGCCGTAGAGGAAACGGGTCTTCGGCGTGATCGCGCGGGCCCAGTTGTCGAGGTGGGTCGGCTCGACGAAATGCACCTTCACCGAGAGCTTCTTCAGCGTGTGCGTGAGCTGGGTGATCGTGCCGCCGTAGAGGTGCGTGGAGGCGACGATCTCGTCGCCCGGTTCCAGCAGCGTCATGAACGTGAGGAACTGCGCGGCCATGCCGCTGGCGGTGGCGACGGCGCCGGTCGCGCCCTCGAGCGAGGCGAGGCGTTCCTCGAGCACGGCGTTGGTCGGATTGCCGATGCGCGTGTAGATGTCGCCGTACTCCTTCAGCTCGAAGAGGCGGGCGGCGTGGTCGGCGTTGTCGAAGACGTACGAGGTCGTCTGGTAGATGGGCACGGCGCGCGCGCCGGTGGCGGCGTCGGGGATGTGCCCGGCGTGGAGCATCCGGGTCTCGAATCCGAAGGTGCGGTTTTCGTTGGCCATGAGGGAAGGTCAGTCGGTGGCGAGCAGCCGGTGGAGGTGGCGGAGCGAGGGGGTGAGGATTGAGAAGAAGAGCGCTTCGCGCAAACGCCGTTGTGGCGCGGCGGTGGCGAGGAAGCCGCGGGCGCCGGAGCCGACCGCGGCGGTCTGGGTGGCGCGGAGCGCGAGCTCGGCGGTGGCGAGGCGCAGGCGGAGCACGCGCTGGAGATAGTCGGGCGCGGGCTCGAGCGGCGTGGCGGCGAGGGCAGAGGCCTGCGCTGCGAGCGGAGCGACGGCCGCGGCGATCTCCTCGGCCGCAGCCGAAAGTTCGCAGCCGAAGAGGTCGCGCTGCGCACCGCGGATCAGGCCGAAGCCGAGCCCGAGTTGCAGCAGGAGGAAGCCGGCCTGCACCCGGCGAACGAATGGCTCGGCGGGTTCGGCGAGCAACTCGGTTTCGGCGACGAAGAACCGGTCGAAGCGCAGCGCGAAGGTGGCGGTGCCCTCGAGGGCGGCGAACGCCGCGGTGCGCTTCAGCTCGAGACCGGGCCGGTCGCAGGTGACGTAGGCCGCCGCGGTGCCGGCGGGCGTGGCGAAGACGAGGCCGAACGCGTGGTCCGGGCCGAGGTTGGACACCCACGGCAGCGTGCCGCTGACCGCGTAGCCGCCCGGCACCGGGGTGCCGGCGAGTTTGAGCGGCTCGAAGCGCGCGTAGTGCTTCATCGGGTTCGATAACGCGGTGCCGCCGAGCCGGCGGGCCGTGCCGACCGCGGCGAAGTGCCGCTCGCGCAGGCCGGAGTTGGCGGTGTTCGCGAGATACCAGGCGCTCGTGTTCTGGCACCACAGGCAGAAGCCGGTGCTGCCGCACGTCTCGCTGACCTCAGCCATGGTGCGGAGGGCGGGGCCGAGATCGTCGGTGCGGCCCGGGCCGACCAGTCCACCGGCCGCGCCGAGCCGGCGCAGAAAATCACCGGGGTAGAGGCCGTCGCGGTCGATCGCGACCACCTGCGAGCGGAGGTGGTCGCGCACGAGGGCGGAAACGGTGTCCGCGCCGGGCGTGGCGGTGGTGGCGGTCGGCATGGCGGTCGGCTCAGCTCGCGGTGACGGTGACCGGGACCGGGAGGCGCAACGTATTCGCGACGGGCGACCAGCGGTCGGAGTGCGCGACGAGCGCATCGAGTTTCTCGCGCGGGGCGTCGCCCTCGACGCGCGCCTTGACGCGGATGGCGCTGAACCCGACGAGCTTGTTCTCGTCGAGGTCGCCGGTGCCCCAGACGGCGGTGATGTTGATGTCGGCCTCGAGCTCGAGCTCGACCTTGGTCAGGCGGATCTGCTGCAGAACGGCGTTGGCGTGGATGCCGACGGAGATGCAGGAGCCCAGCGCGGCCAGGACGGCCTCGGAGGGGTTGGGCGCGGTGTCGTCGCCAAGCAGGCCCGGCGGCTCGTCGATGACGTGGGCGGGCAGGTCGCGCACGTAGTTGAGATGCCGGAAGCGTTTCTCGAGCACGGTGCGGACCTTGAGGGTGCGGACGGCGGCCGGGTTGGCCTTGCCCTTGGCGGCGAGGGCCAGCAGGCCGGCGCGGTCGATGGACTCGATGGCGGGAACGGTGGTGTTTTGGCTCATGGTTGGTTGGGTAGGAAAGGGAGGAACGCGGAGGTCAGATCTCGTATTCGGGCGTGCGCAGGTGCCAGCGGCCGGCGAGCCGGAGATGCTCGAGCAGCCGGTCGCGCAACGCGTGCAGCACGGGGTCGCGGCGGTCGCGCGGGCGGGACAGGGCGACGTCGATGGTCTCGACGATCCGGCCGGGATTTTCGCCGAGGACGACGACGCGGTCGCTCAGGTAGAGCGCCTCGTCGACATCGTGGGTGACGAGCACGGTGGTCAGACGGGTGCGCTCCCACAGCTCGAGGAGCAGATCCTGGAGGTGGAAACGGGTGAATGTATCCAGCGCACCGAACGGCTCGTCCATGAACAGCACCTCGGGCCGCACCGCGAGCGCGCGGGCGATGGCGACGCGTTGTTTCATGCCGCCGGAGAGCTGGTGCGGGTGCTGGTCGGCCGCCTCGGCGAGACCGACGAGCTGGAGGTTGTGCAACGCCTTCGCGCGGGCCGCGGCGCCCCGCTCGCCGCGGGACTCGAGGGCGAAGAGCACGTTGCCCAGCACGGTGCGCCACGGGAACAGACCGTAGTCCTGGAAGATCACGACGCGGCGCGGATCGGGGCCGCTGACCGGCACGCCGTCGATCGCGACCGAGCCGACGGTCGGGCGCAGAAACCCGGCCATGAGGTTCATCAGCGTCGTTTTGCCGCAACCACTCGGCCCGAGGAGGCTGACGAGTTCGCCCGGGCCAACCTGGAGATCGACGGCGGAGAGCACGGGACGGTCCTCGCCGGAGGGCGCGCGGAAACTCACGCCGGCGCCGCGCACGGCGATGCGCGGTGGTGGCGCCAGGGGCTCGATCGACGAGGCGGCGTCGACCGGGAGCGGGGAACGGGTGGTGCTCATGCGGAGCCCTCCGCGCCCCAGATGCGGCGCAACCGGCGCTCGCCCGCGCTCATGAGGCGGTCGATGGCCAACCCGAGCAGGCCGATGGTGAGCATGCCGGCGAGGATCTAGTCGGTGCGCAGGAAGTTGCGCGCGTCGACGATGAGGAAGCCCAGGCCGGTCTGCGCGCCGAGCATCTCGCCGGCGACGAGGTGAATCCATGCTGTGCCGACGGCGATGCGCATCCCCACGACGATGGTCGGGAACGCCGCCGGCAGGATGACGGAGCGGAAGAGGCGGAGCCGGCGCGTGCCGAAGTTGGCCGCGACGCGCAGGTAGCCGGGCGGCACGTCGCGCACGCCGCTCACGGTCGCCAGCAGCATCGGGAAAAACGCCGAGAGGAAGATGATGAACACCGCCGGGGCATTGCCGACGCCGAACCAGAGCACAGCGAGCGGGAACCACGCGATGGGCGAGATCGGCCGCAGGACCTGGATCGCCGGGTTGAGCGCTTGGAGCCCGCGTGTCGACCAGCCCAGCACCAGGCCGAGCGGCAACGCGGTGAGGAGCGCGAGCGCGTAGGCCGCGCCGAACCGCGCGAGACTGATGCGGATGTGCGCGAGCAGTCCGCCCTCGCGCAGGAGTTCGAGCCACGCGCGGGCGACCTGCAGCGGACCGGGCAACTGCTCGACCGTGTAGCGGGTTGCGAGCAGCAGCCAGACACCCAGCAGGGCGGCGAGGCCGACGAGCGCGAGCGAGAGCTGGCTGATCCGGGCGCGGGGCATGGTTTAGCGAGCGGCTGCGGCGGCGACAGCCTGCCGGGCGAAGCGGTCGTCGAGGTACCGGGTGAGATCGATGCCCTCCTTCAGGATACCGAGCTGGAGGAGGTTGTCCTGGGTGGCGGTGAGGTCGGCGGCGGTGGGCACGAGGTTGTCGAAGGTGACGCGGCCCGCGGGGGTGGTGAGCACGTGCTCGATCACCTCCGGCTTCTGCCCGAGGTATTTCTTCGAGAGCGCCGCGGCCTCATGCGGATGTTCGGTGATGAAGGTGCCGGTACGGACCAAGGCGGTGACGAACTCCTGCACGGCGGCCGGGTGCCGGTCGATGCTCTCCGCGCGGAAGTTGAGCACGCAGCAGATGTGGTCGGGCCAGATGTCCTTCGAGAGCACGAGGACCTTGCCGATCTTCTGCAGCTCGGCCTGGCCACCGAAGGGTTCGGCGACGATGAACGCGTCGATGCGGCCGGTGGAGAGTGCGTTGACCATCTCCGGCGGGGCGAGCTCGATCAGCTTCACGTCCTTCTCGGGATCGATCCGGTGCTGCAGGAGCAGTTTGCGCAGGAGGATGTTGTGGGTGGAGAGCCGGTTGGGGATGGCGATTGTGCGTCCTTTGAGATCGGCGACGGAGGCGAGGTCGGGCGAGTTGCGCACGGTGAGCACCGAGCCGTTGCGGTGGCCGAGGAGCACGGCGTGGAGCGGCACGCCCTTCTGGCGCAGCCCGATGCTGATCGGCGTGAGGGCGTAGGCGCCGTCGATCGCGCCGGCCTTGAGCGCCTCGGCGAGCTCGGCCCACGAGGAGAACTTCACGAGCTGGAGCTCGAACGACTGGAATTGCTCGCGGCCCTGCGCGATCACGGTGAGGTGGTCGGTGATGGGGAGGTGGCCGACCTTGAGGACCGGCTTGGCCGGCTCGGCGACCGCGGCGGGCACCACGACGGCGGCGAGGACGGCGGCGAGGAGACCGGGACGGCGGAACAGTTGGGCAGTTTTCATGGGTAGGTGGAAAATGGAATCACTCGGGCCAGCCGAGGCGGCGTCGCCGGACCTTGAGGTCGTGGACGATGCGGGCGGCGAGGGCGGCGGGGGCGGGATCGACCACCATCACCGAGCCGAGCGTGGCGCGGGTGTCGCGGGCGAGGTGGCGCTGGACGTTCTCCGAGCCGAACACGGGCGCGGCGACGCAGTGGTAGGAGTTCAGCCCGAGCAGGCGGAAGCTGAGGGCGGCGCCGACGCCCTTCTCGTTGGACCACTCCGGGCTGGAGAAGGCGAACGGCAGCGCATGCAGCGGCTGGCCGAGCGCGTCGGACAGGGTGCGGAAGACGGCGGAGGCCCGGGCGTTGTCGAGGCACTCGCCCATGTGGAGCACCGGCGGCAGCGGCTCCGCGAAGGCGGCCAGCACGGAGCGCAGTTGCGCTCCGCAGCGTGCGAGCGCCGGGGTGTCGCAGAAACCGAGTTTCATCAGGGGGAACGAGGCGCATCCGTTGGTGAGCAGCAGCACGTCCTCGCGCAGGAGGGCGGCGGCGACATCGACCACCGCGCGTTCGTAGACCACCCGTGGGTTGCTGCAGCCGACGAGATTCACGATGCCGCGGATACGGCCGTCCCGCACATGCCCTGCGAGGACGTGGGCCGAGCCGAAGCGCTCGACGATGTTCTCGACGGAGAAGCCGACTTCGGCGGCGACGCGGGTGGCGGGGACGAAGCGCGGGCGACCGGCGCGTTGGGCGTGGCGGTGGATCGCGGCGCCGACGATGCGTTCGCCGAGTTCGCGCACCGTCGCGAGGTTCGAGTGTTCGTGGTCGAAGGCGATGTGCGTGGCGCCGGGCAGGCGGCCGGAGTCGCTGGTCGTGACGACCTCGGTGCCGAAGCAGTTCGCGACATCCATGATGCCCGGGTAGACGTCCTGCACATCGGCCACCCAGAGATCGAGCGCGCTGGTGCCCAGCGCGAGCTCGGCGCCCATGGCGTTGGTAAGCGGATGCACGCCGCCGAGGCGGTACAGGCCCGAAAGCCCGGAGCAGCAGATGCCGTAGAGCCGGATGCCCTTGGCGCCGGCGGCGGCGGCGCGACCGACGAACTCCGGCCGCCGGCTCGCCTCGATGACGGCCGAGACCATCACGGGGGAGTGGCCGTGTAGAGCGATCGAGACGTGGCCCTCCTCCAGGACGCCGAAGTTGGTCTCGATGCGCGAGCGCTTGGGCAGCCCGTAGAGGCAGTCCATGGCGATGGCGGAGCCGAGCACGCTGGTCCATGCGAAGGCGAGGCCGCAGCGCAGCATCTGGAGCATGATGTTCTCCCAGTCGCCGTCGGTGCCCGTGCCGGTGCGGTGGAGCGCCTCGAAGACCTCGTGATACGCCCCGACGGGGAGGATACCGAGCCGGCGCCAGGTCTCGATGCGCTCGGCCGGGGCGAACGCATGCAGAGTGCGATGGTTATCGGGCACGGTTCGGGATAGGTCCGCGAGCAGGATGTCGGCGATCTCGCCGGCGAGCTGCCGCACGTCCTTGCCCGTGGTGTCGAGCTTGAGGGCCTGCGCGACTTTGAGGACCTTCTCGTGGCCCAGGATCGGCAGGTCGACCTTACCTTCGGCGGCCCACTTGAGCGCGAGCATGACTTCGCGGCCGCGGGCACCGTGGGAGGCGACGCCGGCGGCGACCCAACGCAGGAGATTGCGGGCCACGATCACGTCGGCGCCGGCGCCGCAGACGCCGCGCGGACTCTTGGGCGTGACCTTGCAGGGGCCCATGTTGCAGATGCGGCAGCAGGTGCCGGACATGCCGAACCCGCACTGCGGTGTCTGCGCGTCGAAGCGGTCGAAGCAGGTCTCGCAGCCTTGTTCGGCCATGTGGGTCAGCATCTGGCGCACGACGGGATCGGGCGTGCGGGCGACGACATCGGCCTTCTTCGGGAAGGTCTTCCGGTAGGCGCCGAGGCCGGCGAGCGTCGGCATCGGATGGAACTCGTCATCCTCGCCCGGTGGATGCGTGTGGTCGGGATTGTTCGGATCGTGGTGGAACCGCACGCGCTCGAGTGTGTTGCGGTGGAGTCGCCGACGTGGCTGGGGAAGCGCGCAGAGCATGGCGGGGATCAGATCTCGTATTCGGGTTTCCGGCGGTCCCAGCGGCCGGCGAGGCGGAGCTGTTCGAGGAGATGGCCGCGGAGTTCGAGCAACGCGGGGTCGCGGCGGTCGCGCGGGCGGGCGAGTTTCACGTCGATGACCTCGGCGATGCGGGCGGGGCGCTCGCTGAAGACGACGACGCGGTCGGAAAGGTAGAGCGCCTCGTCGACCTCGTGGGTGACGAGCACCATCGTGAGGCCGGTGCGTTGCCAGAGTTCGAGCACGAGATCCTGGAGGTGGATGCGCGTGAAGGCGTCGAGCGCGCTGAACGGTTCGTCGAGCAGAAGCACGGAGGGCTCGGCGGCGAGGGCGCGGGCGAGCGCGACGCGCTGCTGCATGCCGCCGGAGAGCTGGCGTGGGTAGAGTTTCGCGGAGCCGTCGAGGTGGACCTGATCGAGCAGGCGGCGGACGATCGCGGCGGAGTCGGCGCGGCGCTCGGGCGCGATGCCGAAGGCGATGTTTTGGGCGACGGTGAGCCAGGGCAGAAGGCGCGGCTCCTGGAACATGAAACCGACGGAGCGCGACGGGCCGGCGATCGCGGTGCCGCCGACGGCGATGGTGCCGGTGTGTTCGCGGTCGAGGCCGGCGAGCAGGCGCAGGAGCGTGGATTTGCCGCAACCGCTCGGGCCCACGAGGCTCACGATCTCGCCGGGGCGCACGGAGAGGTCGACGCCGTCGAGGATGACCGGGCCGGCGGGGAAACGTTTGCTGACACCGCGCAGTTCTATGGCGCTGCCGAGCGAGGCGGCGCCGGTGGCGGTGATGGGTTGAACTGAGACTTCGGCGACGGGCATGGTCAGGCCTTGGCTTCGAAGGTGTCGGCCCAGACGAGCAGGCGGCGCTCGGCGAGACGTAGGAGCCCGTCGGTGGTCTTGCCGAGGAGGGCGAGGGTGAGGATGCCGACGAGCATGATGTCGGGGCGCAGGTTGTTCTGGCCGTCGATGAGCATGAAGCCGAGGCCGCGGGTGGAGGCGATGAGCTCGGCGGCGACGAGGAAGAGCCACGCCTGGCCGACGCCGATGCGCAGGCCGGCGAGGGCGAAGGGCGTGGCGGCGGGCAGGAAGATGCGGCGGACGAGCGCGAGGCGGCCGAGACCGAAAATGTGGCCGACCTCGACGAGCTTGCGGTCCACCTGGCGGATACCGCTGACGAGATTCAGGTAGACGGGGAAGAAGCTGCCGATGGCGATGAGCGTGATCTTCGGCGTCTCGTCGATGCCGAGCCAGAGGAGCAGGAACGGCACCCAGGCGAGAGAGGGGACGTTGCGCAGCGCCTGGAGCGTGGGATCGAGCAGGCGCTCGGCGGTGCGCGAGAGGCCGACGACAAGGCCGACGGCGATCGCGGCAACGCCGCCGAGGGCGAAACCGAAGGCGACGCGGCGCAGTGAGGCGAGCAGGTGGCGGGTGAAATCGCCGTCGGCGGAGAGCTCGTGCAGCGCGGCCCAGACGTGGCGCGGCGGCGGCAGTTGGTTGGCGAGGAAAAGGTGCCAGACGTCGGTCGTGAGCCACCAGAGCGCGAAGAGCAGCGCGGGCACGGCGAGCGCGAGCGACCAGCGCGCGGCGCGGCGCTGGAGCCACGGCGTGCGGGCGGACGGGACGGCGCCGCAGGGCGGGGCGGTGAGCTCGGGTGGAAGGGGGGCGGACATCGCGGAGGAACGGTCAGATTTGAGATCTGAGATTTGCGAGGTGGCCGCCACGCGTGGGAGCGCGGCGACCCGGAAGCGTGAGTGGATTACTTCGTGGCGAGGGCGGCGGTGGCCGGGGCGGGATCGATCAGCTCGGCGAGCGACTTGGCGGGATCGGAGCCGGCCTTGGCGATCTTCTCGCCGACGAGGATCGGAATGACGCCCTCGAGCGCGGCGCGCAGCTTGGGCCCGGGGATGCCGACGCCGTCGGCGGGATCGAGACCGGTGCGCTGCGTGAGTTGGTTGCGCGCGATGGCAACGTCGATCTTCGCGGCCTCGGCGAGGATGGCGGCGGCCTCGTCCGGATGCGCGATGATCCAGAGGCGGGCCTTCTCGTAGGCCTTGATCACGCGGTGCACGTAGGTCGGATACTCGGCGAGGAAGGCCTCGCGGACGTTGAGCACGCTGAAGGAGTTGTACTCGACGTTGGCGAAGAGCGGGCGGGCGCCGTCCTTGAGGAGCGCGGTGGCAAGGAACGGATCGAGCGCGGCCCAGGCGTCGACGTTGCCGCGTTGCCAGGCGAGGTAGCCGTCGGAGTGCTGGAGCGGGACGAGTTCGACGTCCTTCTGCGTGAGGCCGGCGTCGCGCAGGCCGCGGAGCGTGAGGGTGAACGGATCGGTGCCGCGGGTGGCGGCGATCTTCTTGCCCCGCAGATCGGCGACGGTCTTCAGCGGCGAGTCGCCCTTCACGAGGATCTGCGACCACTCGGGCCGCGAGGAAACGTAGATGGTGCGCAGCGGTACGCCGTTGGTGCGGGCGATGAGCGCGGCCGAGCCGGCGGTGGAACCGAAGTCGGAGCTGTTGGAGGAGACGAGTTCGTTGGCCTTGTTCGAGCCGGCGCTGAAGAGCCAGCGCACGGCGACACCGTCGGCCTTCAGGTCTTCTTCGAGCCAGCCGAACTTTTTCAGGACAAGGCTGCTGGGGCTGTAGGTGGCGTAGTCGAGGCGGAGTTCGGCGGGCTTGGCCGGTTCGGCGGCGAAGAGGCCCGGGCCGGCGAGGGCGAAGGCGGAGAGGAGAAGGGAGCGGAGGGAAAGTTTCATGGGAGGAGAGGAATTTGAGATCTGAAGATTCGAGATTTGAGAGGTGGATGGGCAGGCGGCGGCGCCGCTGGGCGCGGAGCGCGGCGGAAACGAGGCGGCGAACGGCGAACGCGGTGGCGGGGGAGCCGCTCAGACCCGGTTCGCCCGGATACAGGACATAGGCCGCAGAGTGACGGTGGAACGGAGCGCGTTCATGCGGTGGCGACGGCGGGTGGTAGCGCCGTGGAATCGTCGAGCGTCGAGGTGTCGCCGCTGATCTTGCCGGTGAGGGCGAACTCGCGGAGGAGGCGGCGGAGAATCTTGCCGCCACGGTTTTTCGGGAGGCTGTCGAGGAAGCGGATCTCGCGCGGGCGGGCGAGTTTGCCGACCTGCGTCTCGATCTCGCGGACGATGCCGGCGCGGGCGGTGTCGGCGGCGTGGCCGGGCTTGAGGACAACGAACGCGAGCACGGCCTCGCCGACTTGCTCGTCGGGCACGCCGACCACGGCGCTCTCGGCGACGGCCGGGTGGGCGACGATGGCGCCCTCGATCTCGGCGGTGCCGAGGCGATGGCCATTGACCTTGATGACGTCGTCGGCGCGGCCAAGGACCCAGAGGTAGCCGTCGGCATCGCGACGAGCGGTGTCACCGGTGACGAAGCGGCCAGGAATCGTTTCCCAATAGGTGGCGCGGTAACGCTGCGGGTTGTTCCAGATGCCGAGCAGCATACCGGGCCAGGGACGGTTGATGACGAGCTGGCCGGAGCCTTCGCCCTCGACGACTTGGCCGGAGGCATCGACCAACGCGGGCTCGACGCCGAAGAACGGCAGGGTGGCCGAGCCGGGCTTGGCCGGGGTGGCGTAGGGCAGCGGGAAGATCATCGCGGCGCCGGCCTCGGTCTGCCACCAAGTGTCAACGACAGGCGTGCGGCCGGCGCCGACGACCGCGCGGAACCAGCGCCAGACGGACGGGTTGATCGGTTCGCCGACGGAGGCGAGCAGGCGCAGGCTGGAGAGGTCGCGTTGGCGGAGGCCGGCTTCGCCGTGGCGAATCCAGGCGCGGATGAGAGTCGGCGTGGTGTAGAGCACCTGCGGGCGATGGCGCGCGACGATGTCCCAGGCGCGGTCCCAATCGGGGGCGGAGAGAATGCCTTCGTAGACGACGGTCGTGGCGCCGGCGAGCAGCGGGCCGTAGACGGTGTAGGTGTGTCCGGTTATCCACGCCGGATCGGCGGTGCACCAGGCGACGTCGCCCGGGCGCAGGTCGAAGGCGTGGCGCGCGGTGAGCCCGGTGTGGACGAGGTAGCCGGCGGTGCCGTGGGCGATGCCTTTCGGTTTCCCCGTGCTGCCGGAGGTGTACATGAGGAACGACGGGTGGTCGCTCGGCAGCTCGGCGGCGGGAAGCGTGGTGTCGGCGGCGGCGGTGAGGTCGGTCCAGAGGTGGTCGCGGCCGGCGCGCAATTCGATGGGAGAACCGGTGTGGCGGAGAACGACGACGTGGCGGACGAGCGCGGTGCGGTTGAGGGCGTCGTCGAGGACGGGCTTGAGCGGGACGACCTTGCCGTTGCGCCAGCCGCCGTCGGCGGTGATGACGACTTGGCTACCGGAGTCCTCGATGCGATCGAGGAGGGCCTGCGAGGGGAATCCGGCGAAGACGACGTTGTGCACGGCGCCGAGCCAGGTGGTGGCGAGCATCGCGATCGGCAGCTCGGGCACGATCGGCAGATAGACGGTGACGCGGTCGCCGGCCTTCACGCCGAGGGCGGCGAGGGCGGAGGCGAGGCGGACGACTTCGTCGCGTAGTTGACGATAGGTATAGCGGCGGACTTCGCGCGGCTGGCGGTTGGCGTCGACGGCTTCGCTTTCCCAGATGAGGGCGAGGTTGTCGCCGCGGCCGGCGCGGATGTTGCGCTCGAGGGCGTTGAAGGCGAGGTTGGTGCGGCCGCCGGGGAACCAGCGGGCTTCGGGACCGGAGCCGGTGAAGGCGCGGTCGGGCTTTTGGAACCAGTGGAACTCGGCGGTCTGCTCGGCCCAGAACTGGTCTGGCTCGGCCAGGCTGCGCGCGTGCAGCGCGCGGTAGGTTGCGAGATCGGTGATCGAGTCGGGCCGCGGTGCGGCGGGCGGTGCATAGACCTCGGTGTCGGCGGGAAGAGTGGTGCTCATGAGGGAGCGGCGACGAGGCGGATGGTGTTGGTGGCGGCGAAGGGTGGCTCAGTTCAGAGCGGGTCGCCGATCTCGGCGGGCCAATCGGTGCCGGCGATCAGGAGACGCGCGACCTCCTCGAGGCCGGCGCGGTCGTCGGAGGTGAAGCGGTGGGTGTGCGGAGAATCGAGATCGAGCACGCCGAGTTGGCGGCCGGGGAGGGCGAGCGGAACGACGATCTCGCTGGCGGAGGCGGCATCGCAGGCGATGTGACCGGGGAATTGGGCCACGTCGGCGACGACGATGGAGGTCCTCCGTGCGGCGGCGGTGCCGCAGACACCGCGGCCGCGGGCGATGCGCACGCAGGCGGGTTTGCCCTGGAACGGCCCGAGGACCAGCTCGCCGCCGCGCCAGAGGTAGAAGCCGGTCCAGTTGAGATCTGGCAGGCGCAGGTTTAGGAGGGCGGCGGTGTTGGCGAGGTTGACCAGCCAGTCGCGTTCGCCGGTGAGCAGGCCGCCGAGCTCGGAGTGGAGCCCGCGGTAGAGGTCGGCGGTGGTGGCGTAAGCCTGCGGTGTGGCGGTGTGGTGGAAGCTCATCTGCGGGGACTGGTTTAGCTACCAAAGATTATAACACAAGTAAGAAACCAAACAAAAGCGGAGTGTGCTCTCCGGATATTTGTTAGACGATGATTATCAGTGGCGAAGGAGCATATGCCCGAGCGCCTCTGTATTGGTGGCTCCGGAGTGCCAACGAGAATTTGGTGTCTTGTTGGCTGTGCCTGTTTGCCGGTCTGGGCAGGTAGGAAGTTTCTCCGAAACGTCCGTTCGCGTTGGTTGCGCTGCGGGCACGGCGTCTGGCGCCGACGAGCGTTGCGTCGGTTTCGTTCTTCTACCCGCGGAAGAATCTGCGAGAGAAGCCGTCCTAACTGGAGACGATAACTTACGGGCGGACTGAGGCTTGGAGGGCTTGGCGGAGATCGGCTTCGAGATCGTCGGCGGCTTCAAGACCGACGGAGAGGCGGACGAGGTTGTCGTGGATGCCACGGCGGGCGCGTTCCTCGGGGGAGATCGAGGCATGGGTCATCTTCGGCGGGTAGCACAGCAGCGACTCCACGCCGCCGAGGCTCTCGGCGAGAAGGAAGAGCTTGAGCTTGGCGACGAGGCGCTCGACGGCGGGGAAGCCGCCCTTGAGCTGGAGGCTGATCATGCCGCCGAAACCGCGCATCTGCCGCTTGGCCAGCGCGTGCTGGGGATGGCTCGACAGGCCGGGATAGTAGACGCGGTCGACGGCCGGGTGCGCTTCGAGGAAACGGGCGAGGCGCAGCGCGGTGGCCTGCTGCTCCTCGATGCGGACCTTGAGCGTCTTGAGGCCGCGGAGGACAAGCCAGGAGTCCCATGGGCCGGGGACGGCGCCGGCGGCGTTCTGGTAGAACTTGATCGGGTCGTGGAGGTCGCGCTCGGAGGTGACGACGGCGCCGCCGATGACATCGCTGTGCCCGCCGAGGTACTTCGTGGTGCTGTGGACGACGACGTGCGCGCCCAGCTCCAGCGGACGCTGGAGGTAGGGGCTGGCGAAGGTGTTGTCGACGGCGAGGAGCAGCCCGCGGCGGTGGGCGAGGGCGCCGAGCGCGGCGATGTCGACGAGCTTGAGCAGCGGATTCGTGGGCGACTCGACCCAGATGAGCGCGGTCTTCGGGCCGATGGCGGCCTCGACGGCGGCGGTGTCGCTGGCATCCACATAGCGGATGTCGACGCCCCACGGGCGGAGGATCCTCTCGAAGATGCGGTAGGTGCCGCCGTAGGTGTCGTCGCTGGCGAGGATCTGGTCTCCGGGTTTGACGAGCTGGAGGGCGGCGATGGTGGCGGCGTTGCCGGAGCCGAAGGCGAGGCCGTGCTTGCCGCCTTCGAGCAACGCGAGCGCGGCCTCGAGGGCCTGGCGTGTCGGGTTACCGGAGCGCGAATACTCGAAGCCTTCGCGGAACTTGCCGATGGCGTCCTGCTGGAAGGTGGAGGACTGGTAGATCGGCACGCTCACCGCGCCGGTGCGGGGATCGGGCGCCTGGCCGTCGTGGATGGCGAGAGTTTCAAATTTCATAGGAGTCGCGGTGGCTGAAGGTGGTGATGAGGTCGAAGCGGCTGACGAGGCCGAGCGGGCGGCCGGCGCGGGTGACGACGAGGGCGGGCGAGCCGCCGAGGAGGAGGCGATAGGCCTCGGCGAGATCGGTGGACTCGTCGAGCGAGGGAATCGGTTTCCCCATGACGGCGCGGATCTCCTGGTTCTGGAGGTCGACGCCGTCGTGCAGCGCCTTCATGAGCGTGGCCTCGTTGAGGCTGCCGACGACGCGCTGGTCCTCGACGACGGGGAGCTGCGAGATGTTGTGCTCCTGGAAGAGCTGGATGGCGGAGCGCAACCGGTCCTGCGGGCGCACGGCGATGAGCTGCGGCAGCGCGGCCTTCTCGGCGAGGACGCGGCCGAGCGGGATGGGGCGGGCGGCGCGTTCCTGCCAGAAGCCATTCTGCTGCATCCACTCGTCGGAGTAGAGCTTGCTGAGGTAGTTGCGGCCGGTGTCGGGGAGGACGACGACGATCTCGCGCGGCTCGGCGAGGCGCTGGGCGAACTTGAGCGCGGCGGCCAGCGCGGTGCCGGCGGAGCCGCCGGCGAGGATGCCCTCCTCGCGGGCGAGGCGGCGGGCGGTATTGAAGGATTCCTTGTCGCTCACGCGCACCATCTCGTCGACGAGCTGGCGGTTGAACGTCTTCGGGATGAAGTCCTCGCCGATGCCCTCGACCTTGTAGGAGCGCGGCGAGTCGCCGGAGAGGATGGAGCCCTCGGGGTCGGCGCCGACGACGACGATGTTCGGGTTCCTCTCCTTCAGGTAGCGCGCGGTGCCGGAGATCGTGCCGCCGGTGCCCATGCCCGCGACGAGCACGCCGACGCGGCCCTCGGAGTCCTCCCAGATCTCGGGTCCGGTGGAGCGGTAGTGGGCGAGCGGATTGTTCGGGGTGGTGAACTGGTCGGGGCGGAATGCGCCGGGGATCTCGCGGGCGAGCCGGTCGGCGACGCCGTTGTAGCTCTCGGGCGAGTCGGGCGCGACGTTGGTAGCGGTGATGACGACCTCGGCGCCGTAGGCGCGCAGGAGGGCGATCTTCTCGCCGCTCATCTTGTCGGGCAGGACGACGATGAGGCGGTAGCCCTTCACGGCGGCGGCGAGGGCGAGGCCGACGCCGGTGTTGCCGGCGGTCGCCTCGACGATGGTGCCGCCGGGCCTGAGCAGGCCGGCCTTCTCGGCCTCCTCGATCATGAGGAGACCGACGCGGTCCTTGACGCTGCCGCCCGGGTTGAGGGACTCGACCTTGGCGTAGAGGGGCGAGGCGAGGCCGGCGCCGAGGCGTTCGAGGCGGACGAGCGGCGTGCGGCCGACGGCCTGGAGAATGTTGGAATAGCGAGCCATTGGTATGGTGTCGTTGAGGAGTGGAGGCGGTCGGCATCCGGCGGAGCGGGGCGGTGGTGCTGGTGCGGAGAGAGGGAGTCGGGTGCGTGGCCGTGGTGGCGGACAGAAGTGGAGCGGAGGTGCGGTGACGGCGGTGGGCATGGCACGGCCCACGCCCCGGATTGCGGGAGTTCGGAGAATGGGCCGATGTGGCGGAGACCGCTCAGCCGTCACACCGGCCGTGGCTGCGCCGCGATGCGGCGACACAGCGGAGGTGTTGCGGGATCAGAAGGCGGCGCGGAGGCCGACGGTCAGGAGGTCCTGCTCGTAGGTGCGGCCGGGGAAGGCGGCGTGGTCGAGTTTGTTCCGGGCCTCGTTGCGGGCGTAGTCGATGGTGAGCGCCCACTGCTTGTCGAAGTCGTAGCGGAGTCCGGCGGAGTAGGTGTGGAACCAGTCCTTGCGGACGGTGGGCAGGGCGTAATCGGAACCGAGGATACGCACGCCGAGGTGGCCGGAGAGGGCCGGGGAGAACTTGTGCCGGTAGGTGAGCCCGTAGGTGCTGTCGCGGTAGGAGGCGACGCCGGTGCTGGAGACAAAGTGCCAGAGCTTGTGGGCGAGGACGAGGGAGTCGTTGGCGGAGAGCTCGGCGGTGACGGCGGCCTCGGTGTAGAGCCAGGTGTGGTTCTTCGCGGCGATGCCGCGGGTGGCGGCCGTGTTGTCGAAGGTGCGGAAGTCGGGGCCGGCCTGGAGGTCGACCTTCAGCCACGGGGCGAGCTTGCCTTCGACGCCGACGAGGAGGCGGCTGTACGTGCTGGCGCTGTCGACCTGCGACCAGGGGAGTGCGTCCTGCCCTTGCGCGCCGTAGCGGTAACCCGCCCAGACGGCGACGTCCCGGTTGAGCTTGGCACCGACGTCGATGCCGGCGTTGAGGTCCTGGCGGTCGATGTAGTTCTGATACCCGGTGAGGGATCCGGTCGGCTGGTGGAGACGGGTCTGGAGATCGTAGTAGAGCACGTGGGCGACGGCGCGGACGAACCAGGCGTCGGCGTCGTAGCGGAGCTGGAGCTTGGCGCGGTCCTGGAACTGCTCCTTGCGCTCGCGGGAGGTGGCGGTGCCGTAGGCGTTGAGGAGGCCGTATTGGGCTGCTGCGGACTTGCCGTCGACGTAGGTGAAGGTGTTGTCGAGGGCGAAGGTGACGGCGCCGGACTTCGTCTTGAACTGCTGGGAGAAGTTGTGGCGCTGGTTGGTCTCGCTGGAGGCGGAGTGGTAGAACGCGTAGTCGGCGGCGTAGCCCAGCGTGAAGGCGGTGACGGCGGAGTCGTCGCCGAGGCCGAGGACGGAGCGGAGGTTGAGGACGGCCTTGGGGGAGACGACGGTGACCCAGGATGCGACATCGGCGATCTCCGGCAGGCCGGCGAGGGTGGGGTTGAGCTCGGCGCCGTAGACGTTGGAGTCGTGGGTCTCCTTCACGGTGACGGAGAGTTCAGCGAGGGCGGCGGGCTTCGCGGCGAGCGCCGAGGCGGCGAGGCCGGCGGTCGCGGCGAGGGCCAGCAGGCGCGGGAGGCGCGCCGGACGGCGGTTCGAAGTGGTGGACAACGGGAGATGAGAGAATGCGGAAGACATGGTCGGAATGGTGTAGGCGGGCCTCCAGTTTACTGGTCGTTAGTGGTTGGTCGGGTTCTCCGCTCGTGCGGTGGAGGGCGGCACTTGCGTGCCTTGCTGAAGTCGGTCGAGGGACTGGCGAGGGGGGGGCGCGGGTCCGTGACGCGGCTCAATTCTCGCGGGGGTGGGCGAGGCGGGTCTTCTCGGTCCGCTCGATGAGCGTGACCTTGGCGTCGTGAACCACGATCTGGACGACCCCGAAGCGCAGGCCTTGGACCTTCTCGCGAACAAGAGAGAGCCAATCGGGCGAGGTCGGTCCGGTTTCGGAGGTGGTTATGGAGGCGAGGGCCGTGCTCATGGCGGGGCGGTTTGTCGACGCTGGAAGAGTGTTTGGTGGGCGGATGGGTGGGAGAGTGCCCGAATACCGGGGAAGATGGCGCTGGTTCGCAAGCTTAAAGTAGAGTGAAGAAATAAACAAAAGAAGAGGTTTTAGGATAAGTCGTTGGTAGTCAGCTCCGATTGGGAAATGGCCGTTGGGTAGATCCAACGCGCCGGGGCCTGGTCTCAGTGATGCGCACCGCGATGAGCGATCGTGTTGCGCCGATGGGGTGGCGCAGGTCTCCGCACCCGGTGAGGCAACGGTCAACACCACGCGACGAGCGTGGGCGTTCTCATCGCGGCCGGGCGATGTTCGCTAGCGGTGGGCGCGGATCGTGGCGACTTGTTCCGCGGTGATCGCGGTGGCCCGGTTGCCGAAGGTGGCGCGCAGGTAGGATACGACGTCTGCCACCTGCTGGTCCTCGAGCATCGCGAAACCGGGCATCATATTCGCGAACCTTGGCCGGTCTTTCGGGAGCGCGGCGGACCCGCGCAGGATGATATCGACGAGGACCCGCGGGTCGCCGGCCACCACGGCGTTGGCGGCGAGGCCGGGATTGAGGCGGCCGGAGCCTGATCCATCGGGCATGTGGCAGGTGGCGCAGAGTTGGTTGTAGACGGTGCGCCCCGGATGTTTGGCGAGAATGGGCGTGGGCGCAGGTGCAGGCGCAGGCGCGGGGACGGCGGGAGCCGGGGGCGTAGCGATGGCTGCCGGCGCCGGGGCCGTTTGCTCGCCGGTATAGACGATGCGCCAGATGCGGCCGCGGTCGGTCTCGGAGATGAAGAGCGAGCCGTCGGGGGCGACGGCGACGCCGCCCATCCGGAAGCGGTGCGGGCCGGCATTGGCCGCGAAGATCTCGTAGGTGCCGAGCGGCGCGCCGCGGTCGTCGAACGGCGCGAAGGCGATGTTGTATCCGTCCTGCGGTAGTGGCGCGCGGTTCCACGAGCCGTGGAAGGCGATGAAGGCGCCGCCGCGGTATTTCGCGGGGAACTGCGCGCCGGCGTAGAACGTCATCTGCAGCGGCGCCCAGTGGGCGGGGAACGAGACGAGCGGCGCGGGGTAGCGGTTGGGCTCGGCGCGGCGGCGGTTGTCGCCGCCGAACTCGGGGGCGACCATGCGTGCCTGCTTGATCGGGTCCCAGTAGGTGTAAGGCCAGCCGAGGTTGGCGCCCTCGGGGAGGCGGTGCAGCTCCTCGGCCACACGTTCGGCGTTGTCGAGCGCGTCGTAGAATTCCGGGGCGACGACGCTGAGGTTGTCGCGGCCCATCATCACCATGAAGAACTCGCGGGCGACGGGCTGCCACGCGATGGCGAGGCAGTGGCGGTGGCCGGTGGAGAAATGGAAAGCGTCGGACTGGGTCTGGTCGGTGCGGTCGGCGTCGAAGCGCCAGAAACCGCCGTGGCGATGCTGGTGCTCGGTGGCGTCCATGCCCTTGGCGCCGAGCTGGCGGTCGGGTTCGCTGTAGACGTTGTAGGGCGAGCCCACCTCGAGCAGGAGGCGGCCCTGGTCGTCGAAGGCGAAGGCCTTGGCGGCGTGCGAGCGTTGCTCGGGCAGGTCGCGCACGATGCGCTCGGGCGCGCCGGTGGGGACCAGTTCGCCACTGCGGTACGGATACCGATAGACGGCGGTGTTGGTGGAGTGGTAGAGCCAATCGCCGTGGAAACCGATGCCCGTGCCGCCGCCTGATCCGAACTCCTGGCGGCTCTCGAACCGGCCGTCGCCATCGGCGTCGCGCAGGGCGATGATGCCTCCCTGGATGGTTTTGGCGTAGAGGTCGCCGTTGGGCGCGGCGGCGATGAAACGCAGTTGGTTGCGGCCGGAGACGAGATCGTCGGCCACGATCAGGGCGCGGAAGCCGGGCGGGAGCGTGAGCCCGCCGTTGTCGGGATCGGGCGCGGGGAGTGCGGCATCGAGGGCGGCGGCGGTGGCGCAAGTGAAGGCGAGGAGGGCAAAAGGCGTGCGGGTCATGGGTGGCGGGAGTTTCCGACGGTGAACCGCAGCGTAGTCGCCGGGCGGGGTTTGCAACCAGGGGAGGACACTCAACGGCGCGGTCTGGTGGCGGGGGGCTCGCGTGAGACGCTTGCGAAGGGGGCCGGGCGATCCGGGGCCGAGATAGAAAAGGGGCACCGCACCGGCGCTTCCCCTCCCGCGGCTTCTGAGCCTGGAGGCACAGGTCGGGATGTGCGGAGGCTGAAGAATCGCCGCTTAAAACATACTTGAATTAACCAAAATGAACATTTTAAGTATATCGCATGCCGCAGATCACTCCAGACTCACTGGAGGCTACCGGCTCCTCCTCGGTGAAATGCTCAAACACCTCGGCCATGGCGAACTCGTTGCCCGACTCTAGCGAGGACCTGCGCCGGTCCGTCGTCGACCTGCTCTGGCGGCAGTGGTCGGCGCTCGGCGTGGCCGGGCAGGTCGCCCCGGGCGGCAGCGCGGCCGTCGATCCGGAGGCGTTGCTGCTGGTCTCGACGGTGTTCGCGCGCCACGACGCGCGGCTCTTCGACGAGATCGCCGACTGGCTCCAGCAGAACGGAGACTGGATCAACCTGCTCCGGATGGCGCGGCTCCAGCGCGAGCTCGGGCTCGGTGATGTCACGGTGCTCGGCGCCTTGGCGGAGCATCTGACGCAGCGCTCCGCGCACTCGAAGTGGAAGGGCTTCGCGAAGAGACCGTCGCAGGTGGACCAGCCGATGCTGCTGTTTCCGCATCTCCCGTCACCGAACCGTACGGACGACATCTTCCGCCGTTGGGGTTGGCTGCGCACGCCGGTCGAGCCGCGCGGCCTCAGCAAACCGCCGCGCACCAACCAGCCCGGCGCGTTCCTGCTGCAACTGCGGGCGCTCTTTGGCCTGCAGTCGCGCGCGGAGGTCCTGGCGTGGTTGCTCGCGCACGAGTCCGGCCATCCCGCGCAGATCGCCCGCGAAACCGGCTACTTCCGGGGCTCCGTGCAGAACGTCCTCAATGAACTCGAAATTTCAGGACACGTCTATGCCACCCGCGACGGTCGCGAGAAACGCTTCATCGCCCCCCGCGAGCACTGGCGCTTCCTGCTGACCTGGTCGCCGGATGGCTCCGCCGAATTCCCGCAATGGGTGCCGTGGGCGGTCCTGTTCACGCTCATCCGCCGCTTTCACGACCTGACCGCGTCGCCGGCGTTCGCGGGCTTCTCCGCTGATCTCCAAGCCATCGAGTTGAACCGGGCGCTCGCGCCGCTTTGCAGCCGAATATCTGGGGAGGGGTATTGTCCGCAGGAATTTGCTGTGTTCGGTGCCGGTCGTTCGGCAGAGCAACTCTTGCCCCGGGTTGGGGAGCTGGTCGCACGGTTTACATCATAATCCTGGACCGGAACGACGGTCTTTTGCGTGGTGTAGTTGGTGTTTGGGCGGTCGAGGAACCCCGCCGGCGGATGTGGAAATGCACGCGCGGTTGCGCGAAATCTGGCTGGAAATGCTCGGGTTTCACGTGGGTTTGTGCACCTGTGCGCATCGGAAAGTTGGGTGACGGTGGGTGCCTGACGCAGCGCTTTTGATGGCGCCCGAATCGGTCACGAAGTCGTTAGGGTATTGCGTCTGTTGGGCTGGACGATGGCGACCGGCGGCGACCTGGGATCGAAGTCGCGAACTCGTTAGGGCCTTGCGTCCTTACCGAAAAAAAGCGCGGGGAACGCGGTGCCTCCAACTCCGCTCTTCGCAGGCAAGGGCGTGCGCGGCCGGACTGGTCGCCGCGGCCGGCGGTGTGGTCGGGTTGGGCCGGACGGCTACCGCGTTCCCGGTAGGGGTGCGGCGTTGTCGCGGGCGAGCCGTTCGGGCGTCATCGTCGCCATGCACGACACCGAAGCGACGAAGCGAAGGACCGCGGGAGGTTTGCCGCGCCGGGGGCTAGGCCCGGCGCAAGGCGAGCAGCGCGAGCCGGGCGGCTTGCGGCCTCGGGATGAGCGCAGCGGAACCGAGGACGCAAGGCGTAGGCCTGCCCGCCGGAGCCTTGGCGAAGGTGGGCGGCAACGAGCCGGGCGAGGCGCAGCGCGGCAGCGCGGAGACAATCGCGGCGCGGATACTACGGAGCGCCGCGGACAGCCGGGACGGTCGGCGACGGGCCGCAGCGCAGCCGGTAGAGCGGAGCGGAGGGCCGACGGCGTTCGTGCCGGCGATCGACCTGGGCTGCGGGTGCCCGCTCACTCGCCCCGGCTTGACCGGGGCGAGTGAGCGGGCACCGCGACGGAGGAACCGCGCATCCCGCGCTACTGTGTTCGTCACAACATTCTCGTCTCCTGGGGGTGTTTCGGTCGATGCTTCGGCGATTCGACGTACTCCGACGAACTGCAGATCTGAAACAACATGAGCGGAATCAGCGCAAGGAAGGGATTCCTGTATCAGGACTACTACCTGCTGAAGCGTCTGCTGAGCGCATCGGCTGGGCGCATGGATGAGTTGTGGACGCGTGGCGGCGCAGAGTGGAGTGAACGGGGCCTTTCTCGGTTTGGCATCGAAGCACGATCAATCGCCGATGATCCGAGCGGAGAGTCGCGAGATTGGGATGTCGTGGTCGAAACCTCTGACGGGCTGGAGCTAATTGAGGTAAAATCTGGCGAGCTGAAGCGAAGTGATGCTCTCGCGTTCTTTGCGAGGCTGCGGCGTGAATCGCGGCAAGCATTGGGTTCATCCCGAGCGGTGATCCTTGTCTTGGTTGTGGACCCTGAAAAGGCCGGCGAACTGTATCTCAAATTGCGAGGACTGAGCGCTGCGGTCTCGGCTACCGACTGTGTTGTGCCATCCAATGAACCCACGGGGAACATAACGAACGTGGCCAAGCTTGGGGCTGTCGCTTTGTGGTCGTTGTGCGGAGAAGGCAAAGATCTCGACGGCGCCCCGTGGGCGCCGGAGGCCGCGCGGGCGCTGTTAGCCCGGATGGTGATTCACGAGTGCCCGGACGGTGGCCTTCAGCGCGAGGTGGATCGACTGTTGGGGTTGTTCTTCGTGAATGGATTGAACGACCAACAAGCTGCTCCGCTTCTGGGATGGCTGGGCCAGCGTGCGGTGACCCTAAAGCCGGAGCGCCACTTCTTCACGATTCGGGAGCTGCTAGAGGAGATGGGCGTGTTGGGATTGGTCAGCGCATTCGATGGAGCGACGCTACGAGCTTGGCACCAAGTGTGGGATACCGTTGGCGTGGCGGTAGAAGATCGTACCCCGCGTGGTTTGGGCCGACACGGGGAATCTGTGCTGTTGGAGGAAAACCAGCCGGAGGCGCGGCATGTCTTGCTGGAGAAAAGCGCACGTCGGGTGATTGTGACTGCCCCCGGGGGAGCGGGGAAAAGCGTTGTCTTGCGTCAACTTGCTGAGCGGGCTCGCGCTGAGAGGCCGAGCGAAGTGTTGTGGTGTGGCGCAGCGGATGTGAAGGCGACATCGGAAGTCGATGACCTTGAGCGTGCCTGCCGTTTTCGCGCCAGCGTGCTAGCTTGGCGCGCGCCTGATTCCACTTTGAGTGTGCTGGTCGATGCCTTGGATGAAGCCACGGATGGCGGCATCATGGACCACTGGGCCAAGGTGTTGGCTCGGTTAGGCGCCGTAGAGAACGTTCGCGTGATCGCAAGTGTGCGCGAGGAGGTGTGGCGGAATTCAAAAACGCTGGGGGATCAGATCGGAAGCTGGCCGCGTGTGGCGTTGCAACCATGGCCATCGTCGTTGGTCGAGCATTTGCTGAATGCCAATAGGCGGTATTCGGCTCTTGGGACTGGAATGCGCGAGATCCTGCGGACGCCGATCCTGTTGGACCTATTTTGGCGCACGTTTGTTGAGGATGCATCAGCGGATGAAAGCGTTGCCCCACCGGAGACAGGCCACGGGGTAATTGTGGCATTTTGGGAGCGACGTTTGCTTGGGGCAGCTCGGCATCGTCAAGTGCGCGACTTGGGTTTGCGCAGTCTGGCGCTTTGGGGGCGTGCTGCGGATCAGATTGGGACCTTCTCCGTAGACGGTGAGTTGGTTGAGATTGCGGATATTGCTGTATCGGAGGGCGTGCTTGTGCGCACGGGACGTCTGCGGTCCAGCTTCGGGTTCAGGCACCCTTTGTTGCGGGATTTCGCTCTCGCTCAATGGTGTTTGGCCGCGGGTAGAGCCAACGAGGTCGCTGCGCGTTGGCGAAGTATATCGGGCGGAGTTGCAAGGCGCGGTGTGCTACGCGCTATGCTAGAGGCGCTGGTCGACCAGAGGGCCGCTGAAGATTGGCCGGAGGTGTGTGTGGCGGGCTTGGTTCATGCGATTGCCATGTTGGGTGCGGACCTTGCCGAAGAGTTGGCGCGTTTCCTCGGTGCGCGTGAGGCGAGGGCGGAGTACGATCCGGCACGCTGGCCAGCTTCAGTCCAGGAGGCTCTGCCTCCACGGTTTGGCGCCTCCTTGATCGTATCCGCTCGGCTGGCGGGCGAAGCGAGCTGGGCCAGGTTGCTCGCTGGCTGGAGCCAAGAGTCATCATGGTTGGACGAGCAGTTCCCGCGCGAACTCGTCGACTTTGCAGACTCTTTGGCCGAGCGCCTGCGCGGGCAGGCTGCGCGGGCTGAGGAGACGGAGTCCGCGGCGCGCTACCTGCGGCGTCTAGCCGAGTGCCGTCGGTTTGAGACGGCATTTCGTTGGTCCGACTCTTGGTTAATCGGTCGCGCGCTGGAAGTCGTTGCCGGTGTGTTGCCCGATTCGGCGACTCTTGATTGGGCGGAACGTGAGTTGAAGAGAGCGACGTGGCGCGTGCGCGTGGGTGTGCTGCAAGGATTAGGCGATTTGGCGAAGGCCGATGCTGTTCGTGCGGCAGCGATCTATCGGCAGGCCGTTGGATTAAGCTGCGCCGGCGATGGTTTTCATCTCAGGAAGGAGATATGGCAGAGCTCGATGTCGCACTACGCGCTTGAGTGGACGCTCGCTGGAGAGGGTCGCAGGATAGGTCTACTTCGGGAGTTCCCCGATGCATTTTTCCCAGCTGCCGCGGAGTTGGTCGAGGCGCTGTGGCGGGATGGCGTGGATGAACGGAATAACTCTGAGGTGAGCTTCACCCCGCTCTCGGAGGAGCAGGTGGCACAGTCTTTGGCTGGCGAGGAAGCGGCAGCGCTAATCGACGATCTACCCTCTTGGTTTCACTCGCACGGCTACCTCGGGCATGGTTTGCGAGAGAGAGCGTGGAGTATTGTGTACAACGCAGCGAAAGAATGGGCTTCTCGGGACTTGGGGCGTTTTGCGCGAGCCGTTGCGGACCCGCTGCGACGCTCGCGGATGGCATCGATTCAGGGCTTGGTTCTGGATGTGATGGAGGATCATCGGGCAGCCCCCGCTGTGGCTGCGTTGCGGTTGGCAGCGGCAAAGGAAATAGGGCTCTACCGGCTAGAGAATCTGGCCTACTGGAGCGGTCGGTTGCTTGAGGATTTCGGGGCGGAACTCCCCTTCTCGTTCCGTTCTGATCTGGACGAGTTTCTGAGGAAGGAGATGACGCGACCCGAGGAGTATCAACACTGGCATGCCTTCTATTTGCTCGGCCGGTTGCCCGCCGAAGCGTGGCCTGACGATCTGTGCGCCGTGCGTCCCTCCGATGGCAACGCCGCAGTGCGGACAAGAACCAGACCCCGGTGGTCGATGGATCGAGAAGACGGACGAGGTGCGAAAGTGGAGGCGTTGTTACGTGCGGACGATCAATCGCAGATTCGCGCCCCGGGCATTTGGCCGGATTGTTGGGATCGGGCGAAGCTCGATGAGTTCTATCGAGTCACGCGACCCTTCGATTGCGCTGGCGGTAGTCCGCAGGAGAAGGCGGTAAATGCGGCCGAGGCAGCAAAGTTGGCGCTGAGTTTCTTTGCCGATCTGGAATCGCTTCGTGCGGCCTTGCTTGAGGAGAAGAACAGTTGGCTTTGGCGGGCATTGGAGATGACGCTGAAGGTTTGCCGGGGGGAGAGTGATGAAGTGCTCGCTCCTCCATCGCCTGAGTTGGTTCGCGGAGCCGCCGAGCTGGCCCTAGCTGTGGTGGAGCAGGTGCCGGAAGCGCTGCCGGGAAAAATGCCGGAAGGCGATGTATGGGGGGGGCTGCCAAGAGTCTCTATGGACGCGCGCTTTGGGCTTGGGCGATGAGGCCATGACTTGGCCGCCGGCATGTGATGACGCTGGGTTGTGCGCTCGGTTCTCGATGGCAGTTGAGGCGATTTTTCGGAAGGAACCTGGAGCCGATCTGCCCCAGATGTACTGCGTAGTCCACCTGCGCATTTGGCATTGGATGCGCTGGCGTTTTGGCGGCGAAGTGGGGCCTTGGTTGGTGTGGCGGCGGGGGCGCCACCCGGAAGTGCTCAAATGGGCCCTTGGTGGTCTGTTGCACCGCTTTGACGATGCTGGACGCGTTGCTGTCCTTCGGTATGTCCTTGGTCGACAGTTTGCGCACCCGTTGTCAGCGGTCACTCAAAACCAGCCAGGAAGGGTCGAATCAAAACCAGCCACTTTGAGCGGT
>Ga0116187_1000846_pt1 | contig 34701 bp, 29 predicted proteins | sample AD_JPNNA6_MetaG_FD_89755 | JGI IMG/M metagenome (GOLD analysis project Ga0116187, IMG submission 89755) | Active sludge microbial communities of municipal wastewater-treating anaerobic digesters from Japan - AD_JPNNA6_MetaG | ecosystem: Engineered > Bioreactor > Anaerobic > Digestate | place... | reverse complement strand
ATCGTGTTCGGCATCCTGGCGAGCTTCATCACCGCCTGGTTCAGCCGCCAGCGCGAATTCAAGGCCGACGCGGGCGCCGCCCGCCTGGCCGGGCGCGAGAAGATGATCGCCGCCCTGCGCAAGCTGCAGTCCTACCACGAAACCATCGATCCTCGCGGGGCGGAGCTCGCCACCATGAAGATCTCGGGCAAGTCGTGGATGGCCATGCTGTCCACCCATCCTCCGCTCGAAGTCCGCATCGCGGCCCTCGAATCGGGACGCTGATGTCGGATCTCGTCTGGTCGTCCGACCCTTCCCTGCGGGACAAGATCCCGCAGAAGGGCGCAATGGGTTCTTCGCGCTCGCGCTCCGAGGCCAAACCGTCGGGCGGCGCGCCGGTGCGCAAGCACCTGCCCAAAGGCCCGTGCGTCTCGCTGGAGACTTCGGGCCGCAACGGCAAAGGCGTGACGATCGTGACGGGGCTTTCGCTCGCGCCCGACCGGCTGGAAGAGCTGGGCAAGGCGCTGCGGCAATCGTGCGGGACCGGCGGCACGGTCAAGGATGGCGTGATCGAGGTCCAGGGCGACCACCGCGAAAAGATCCAGAAAGCGCTGGAAAAGCACGGAGTCCAGGCCCGCAAGATCTGAGGCGTCGGGCTATTCCAGCGAATCAATGATGGCTTGGGCCATCTGCTTGGGCGCGGGGAGCTTGGCTTTTCCCGTGTCGTCGACGTATTCCAGGAACGCTTCGTGCACCTTGACCGCAAGGACCGCCCGTTGCGTGGGGTTGGGCGGCACGAATCCGTCGGGGAACAGGTCGGCGTGGTCGCGCAGGAAGTCGGCCGCATGCTTCACCGCGGCCTGGAGCCGGATGTCGGCGGGAGTCGGGAATTCGAACCGCCAGCGGACGGCCTGGCGGGTGATCGCTTCCTTGCCCTCGCCGGCGTCGGCGATTCCGGCGGCGGCGAACACGCGGCAATCGTAGACGCGGCAGGTGCGCGGGCGGTCTTCGTAGACCGAACATTTTCCGTCGACCAGCATGGGGCAGCGCCCGTGTTCGTCGTAGCCCATGACGGCGTGGCCCTTGGGCAGGCCGGGCGCCCGGAACTGGAGCTCCTTGGGGATCCGGCGCTTGGCGGCCTGGTCGTCGGGGCCCAGGTGGATGAAATACGACGAACTGCAGCAGGCGACGCAATCGCCGCAGGGGACGTCGGTTCCGCATCCGATCTCCAGGGCCAGCTGCATCTCGCGCAGCCAGCCGGAGAACGGTCCCGCCGAAAGAGGGGTGGTGCCGGACAAGGTCGACCTACAGGAGGTCGGACACCCGCACGACCTTGGCGCACGGGAACCGGTGGAGCGGATCGGGGAGGATCGCCAACCCCTGTTCGGCCAGGGCTTCGCGCAACGGCTTGACCATGTCCTTGCGCGCGGCCGGGCGCTCCGTCCGCGAAGGCGCGGGGCGGGCGTCGGCCGGTCGGGGCGCGGAGGGTGGCGCGGAAGCGACGGATTCTGTCTCGAGCCAGCGGGCGAGATCCGCCGCCTGCCGGGAAGCCGGTCGCGGCGCGGTGGTGTGTGGGAGGGTTCCGCTCGACATGCCGTGAAAGCTAGGCCGCATCGGAGCGCGCGTCCAGCGACAACTAGACAATAATTGTCTTGCAGGCGCGCCGGAATCCGTCGAGCGCTCCCCGCAAGTCGTTGTCGATGAACAAGATCCGTCATCCATGGGGGTGGTGCTCCCCCGCGCCGGGAATTTTTCGCGCACACCTTTCGCCGGTCGTCGCCGGGCGATGGGGGATTCAGCCGATGTCGAGGGCGGAGATCGTCTGGAGCTGTTCGTCGGTGGGGTGCTCGCCGTGCGCGAGGCGGTCGGCCTGGCGGGAAATGGCGGCTTCGAACAGGTTGCGCACGAACCGGGCGTTGCCCAGCATGGGGTCGCCCTTGGCGATGGCGTCCTGGGCCTGGCGCAGCAGGGCCTCGCGCGCGGCGGGTTCCAGGGAGAGCTTGTGCTTGGCGCACAGCGACGCGAAGATTTCCGACATTTCCTGCGCCGAGTAGTCGGGGAAGTGCCACTTGCGCGGGAACCGCGAACGCAATCCGGGGTTGGCGTCCAGGAACGAATCGATCTCGTCGCCGTAGCCGGCCACCACCACCACCAGGCGGTCGCGGTGGTTTTCCATGCGCGACAGCAGGGTGGATATGGCCTCGTGGCCGTAGTCGGAGCTGTCTTCTCCCGCCAGCGAATAGGCTTCGTCGATGAACAGCACGCCGTCCAGCGCGCTTTGCACCACGGCGTCCACCTTTTCGGCGGTCTGGCCCATGTATCCGGCCACGAGCCCGGCGCGGTCGGTCTCCACCAGATGCCCCTTGGACAGGATCCCCAGGCCCCGCAGGATGCGCGCGTAGATGCGCGCCACGGAGGTCTTGCCGGTTCCGGCGTTGCCGGTGAACACGGTGTGCAGGCTCACGGGCACCGCGGGCATGCCGCGCTGCCTGCGGAGGCTCTGGATGCGCAGGAGGTTGGCCAGGCTCTTCACCTCGGCCTTGACCGTGGCGAGCCCGATCAGATCGTCCAGTTCGGCCAGGGCTTCGGCGAGATCCAGCTCGGGAGGCGCGGTGGGAACCACGCTCGGAGGCAACGTGAATTCCGGCGTTGGCTTGGCGGGTTCCGCCGGGCGTTTCGGGAGCGAGTCGGTGGGCGCTGTACCCGGCTTGATCCCCCAGGCCTCGGGAACGAACCGCTGCAAGGGGCGTCCCGCGACCGTGGCCGGCCCGGGCGCCGACATGTCGCTGGAAGCCGGTTTGACAGGTTCCGACCTGGAGGCGGCGAAGTCGTGGTAGGCGGAAAACTGTTTCCAGAAGACCTTGAACCCCGAGGCTTCTTCGGGTTGGATGGTGCCGTCCAGGCGAACCATCCACCCGAACAGCTTGTAGAGCCCCCGTGCCAGCTCGCCGCACCACTCGTTCAGGCGGCGGTCCCCCTCGATGCTGTCCAGGAAGGCGGGCAACCGCAGATGCTTGCCGTTGGGGGCTTCCGACAGCTTGAAGCGGAGATCGTCCAGGGTGCTTTCCAGGAACTGGTTCGCGACATGGTCGCCGCGCACGGACAAGGTGCGCAGCTTGTCGGGAAGGCTCAGGCACCGGACCAGGGTCCATTCCGCGATCGCCAAGGCGGCCAATTCCCGGTCCTTGATCTTGCGCGAGCCGTGGCCGATCAGGTTCGCGATCGCGAGGAGGTCGGAACGCAGCGTGTCGCGGTATTCGCCCAGCAGGCCGCCCTTCAGGAGGGCTTCTTCCAGATTCCCCAGATTGCAATGGATCTCGTCGACGCGGGGTTGCAGAAGCTCGGCGATGCGGTCGAAGTCGGAGGCCATCGCGCCCTAGCGCAGAACCTTCAGAAGGTGCTCGATGTCGCCGCGCAGGCTGGCCAGGTCCTTCATTTCCTTGCCGACCTTGTCGCAGGCGTGGATCACGGTGGAGTGGTCGCGGTCGCCGAAGTGCCCGCCGATGCTCTTGTAGGGGAGCTGCGTGAGCTGCTTCACCAGGTACATGGCCACCTGGCGCGCGTGCGAAACCTCTTTGGTCCCGCGGCTTTCGGCGAACATGCTGGACGGGTCGACGCGGTAGTATTCGGCCACCACCTGGGCGATCTCGTGCGGGCTGAACCGCCGCATGGAACCGCGCGGCACCTGGGCGTCCACCACGTCCTGCGCGATGCGCAACGTGACGTCTCCGCCCTGGATGCTGGCTTCAAGGATCAGCCTCCGGATGATGCCTTCCAGATGCCGGATGTTGGTATCGACGTTTTCCGCGATGTACGAGATGATCTCTTCGGAAAGATCGAGGCTTTCTTCCTGGGCCTTGTTGCGCAAAATGGCTTCGCGCGTGTCGCGGTCGGGGGGCTGGATATCCACCGACAGGCCCCACTGGAACCGGCTCACCAGGCGCTCTTCCAGGCCTTGCAGTTCGGCGGGAGGGCAGTCGGAGGTGAGCACGATCTGTCGGTTGCTCTGGTGGAGGGCGTTGAACAGGTGGAAGAATTCCTGCTGCAGCGCGTCGCGACCCACCAGGAACTGGATGTCGTCCATGAGCAGCACGTCGACCTGGTTGCGGTAGAAGCTGGAGAAATCGTTCACCAGATTCTTTTGCACGTGGTAGATGTACTGGTTCTTGAAATCGTCGGTGGGCACGTACCGCACCCGGATTTCGGGGAAGCGCGATTGGATCTGGTGCCCAATGGCTTGCAACAGGTGCGTCTTTCCCAGGCCCGATCCGCCGTAGATCATGAGCGGATTGAACCGCGTGCGCCCCGGCGCGTCGGCCACGGCCTTGGCGGCCGAATGCGCGAACTGGCTGTTGCCGCCCACCACGAACGTGTCGAAGGTGAACCGCGGGTTCATGAGCACCGGAGGGATGTCGCCGGAGTTGGCCCGGAAATCGTGCGAGGCCTGGAACACCGGCTTGGCTTGCTGGAAGCTCAGTCGCGGCGCGGCGCCCACGGTCTGTTCGGCGGCCATTTCCACCAGGCCCTGGAAGCTCTTGCGGAACGATTCCAGCGGGAATTCCAAAGGGGCTTCCAGCAGCAGCGATGTCTGCGAGAACTCGAGACAGCGCAAGGGTGCGATCTGCCGCTGGAACACCTCGGCGCTCAACATCCGTTGCAGGATGCCCGAGGCTCTGTCCCAAAGAACTGCTGCGTCTGGTCCGGTCATGAAGAACGGATAAAGCTAGAACCAAAAACGGGTCTGGCAGCCAAGCGAGGGAAATCGGGGGTCAAGTCGTTCGCGGGAGGCGTCGCGGCGTTCGCGGTGTGCGGCGGAGCGCGATCCGATCCGCGCCGGAGGCGCCGCGAACAGCTAGGTTTTCCCACTTGCGATGCGCAGACAGAACGTCCTGATCCAATTGGGCGCATTGGCCGTCGGTGCGTGGGCTCTGCCTGGCGATTCCCTCGTGGTCGTCGCCGACATCGACAGCTCCCGGATCGCCGTGTCGGGCGATCGCGAACTGGGCCGGTCGTTCCTGCGCCACCGCCTGGAATGGCTGCGTGTCGGGGACGAGGGGACGTTCGCGGTCCGCGACACGTCGCTGTTCCGGTTGTCGGGCAAGCCCGGAGTCTGGGGCGGCGAATCGTTCCTGGACGCGGGTTGGCACCGGCCACCCGATTCCGGATTCGGATGGGGCGCATCCTGGAAATTGTGGAACCGCGCCGATGGCCTGGGCGCCCCCCGCGCCTCGGTGGCGGAAAACGCCTGGCGCCAGTTGGCGGTGGTTCGCGGCACCGTCGGCGATTCGTCGTGGGCGGCCGCGGCCTCGCTCGGGGCGTTGGCCGAACAAGCCGATCCGGGCAGCGCGAGCCAAGGCATCCGGTTCGGGGAGCCCGTTTCCGACGCCTTGCACGGAGCCGGATTCTGGTCGCTGGAGGGGAGCTGGTCGGGATTCCAGTCGGCTCCGGCGCGATTCGATGCGTCCTGGAGCGATCTGCTCGGGGGAGGCGCCTTGCGGCAGGCGCGCGTCTTGTTCGACGGTTCGATCGAGGCTTCGCTGGCCGGCGAAGGCCGGGACACGGCGCGGCTGGAGGCCTGGTTCGATTCCACGCGCATCCGTTCGGTCCATTCGCTGTCCGATCGCGCCGATGCCCAACGCGGCGCCCGGGTGGCGTGGGTGTTCCCCGCGGGGCGGCAGACGTTGCGGGTGGCGGCGGGGTGGCAGCGCGTGGTCGCCGACGATTTCGCCGACCGCGTCCCGGACCTGGAACGGACCGAATCCAACTTGGAGATCGAGTTCGGCGGAGTCCTGCCCAAAGGCTGGATGCACCGCAACGTGTTCTTCCGGCGCGACGAGGAACGCGTCTGGAGAAGTTCCCGGACCGGCGATCCCCTGGACGACGCCATGAGCGCCGCCCGGGACGCCCGCGACCGATCCGAGACGGGCGAGTTCGGGTTGTCGGATACCCTCTCCTGGCGCACCGATCGCTGGGGCGGCGTGCAGCTCGACCTCGGGTTGTCGCAATCGCTGCGGTCGGTGCGGCACCCTTCCAACGCCGAACCGTCCATGGCCGACCGTCCCGACGAGGACCTGTCCAAACGGCAGTGGATCGTGGGGCTCCGCTCCGACTTCCTGGCCTGGGGTGGCCGACATTTCCTGTCGTGGACGGGGCTTTCGCAGGAAGACGTGTTCCTGCGCGCGGTGCGTTCGGGCGAATCCGGCGAGCGGATCGAAAACAAGCTCGGGCTCAACCTGTCGCTGCCCGTGTTGGAACTGGCCCGCCCGCAGTTGCGCGCCTGGGCCCGCGAACTGCGCGATTCGTGGCGGTTCATGCCCGGCCAGCGCGTGGGGTTGCTGGAATACGGCGCCCAGGGCGGAGGCGAGATCGGGCCTGCCGACGCCCCGTGGCTGGTGGCGCACTGGACACGGTGGCGCACCAGGACCGGTTCGCTGGTCGGCGACGACTTCGCGCCCGACCGGATCCAGGACGTGTGGCAGCCCGAGGTGCGCGGGTTCCTGGGGTGGGGCGGGGCGTGGGCATTCGAACCGTGGGGACGCTACCAGATCGAACGCGAGCGCTCCTGGACCGGGACCGACTGGACCGACGGCCGCTATTCCATCGCGCGCGCCGGAACCGATCTGTCCTGGAGCGGCGACCGGACCGCGCTGCGGTTCTCGGTGGCGCGGGTCTGGTCGGATCCCGGCGTAGACGATTGGGTCGGAAGCTTTTCCGCGAGGAGGGCCTGGTGAACAAACGACGGATTCTGGCAATGTTCGCCATGCTGCCGGTTCTGGGCTGCGATCCGTTCGCGCCCGCCCGGCCCGAACCGCCTTCGTCCACGCGCAGCTTCCCGCGGGCCGAATCGTCCGACAGGGTGGCGCCTCTCCTGGATTCCGCTCTCGGCATCGGCGACCGATCGGGAGCGCTTTCTCTGCTCGACCCGTCGGCCACCCTCGCGCTGGAAGGATCGGCGCAGACCAACGCCCTGGACAACTGCTTCCAGTCGCTGGCGGCCCAGGCGTCGGAGGCGAACTTCACGCTCCTGGAAAAGACCCCCGACGTGTCGGACACATCCACCCGCGTGCTGGAATACTCCATCCAGTCCGCAGGGCGGCCCGCCGTCTCCGGGAAGGCCACGTGGATCCTGGCGTCGCCGAGCGTCAAGAACTGGCGGCTGCGGCGGTGGATCGACGACCCGGCCTATCCTTCGAGCTTGTACCGGTCCTGCGGAGGCGGTTCGCCATGAAATCTTCTTCCCGTCAGCTCGGGTTCGCGCTGTGCGCGGGAATCGTCCAGGGGTGCCTGTTCACCGCCGACCGGATCGAGCCTTCGCGGGCGACGGGTGGCGGTCTGGATTCGCCTCGGGCGGTGTTCGCCTCGCTGCAGCGCGCCTACGAGACCCGATCCCTCTCCCTCCTGGACCAGCTGCTGGCCGACGACTACCAGTTCCAGGCCGACGCGGCGTCGCTCGCCAATCCGTCGGAGAACACCTGGGGAAAAAACGTGGAACTGGAACGCCATACGCGGATGTTCCAGGCGATCCAGAACGTGGGTTGCCGGGTGCAGTGGGACAGCATGCCGCGGCCCGAAGAAGCCCCCCGCGAAACCACCTGGACCGTGTGGAACCTGGAAATGACCATGGAATACGAAGGCGCCAACTGGGAAGTGCGCGGCATGGCCGATTTCCGTCTGCGGGCGGTGCCGCAGGACGACGGTTCGAACATCTACCAGATCGTCAAGTGGACCGACCGGCCGTAATAGCCTACGCTGCGGGCCCCACGTAGTACGCCGTCTCGAACCGCCGCGTGCGCAGCACATCCAGGAACGTGCCGGGTTTTGTCGTCTTTTCCATCCGGAAGAACACCCCGGTGGCGAGCGTGGGGAACCACTTGGCCAAGCGGATCGCCAAGCCGCGCGGGAACGGATAGAACCCGCTGCCCTTCACGGCGGTCAGCTTGAAGTATCCGTCGCATTCGGCGAAGGCGCGCATGCCCGGCACCGTGTAGCCGCGCACGTGCGGTCCCAGCACCTTCATGCCCGAAGGCTGCATGCCCACCAGCAGCATGAGCCGGTCGTGCCAGGCGGCCAGGTTGGGCGTGCCGGCCAGGAACAGGCCGCCCGGACGGAGCACGCGGTGCACTTCGGAAAAGATCCAGAAAATGTCCTTGCAGTGTTCCAGCACCTGGTTCATGAGCACCACGTCCAGCGAGCCGTCGTCGAACGGCAGCCGGTCGCGCTCCACGTCGCCATCCTTGGCGTCGATCCCCACCTTTGCGCAGTCGTCGCGGTACGGGCCGTAGCCTTCGATCCCGAACAGCTCGGCGTTGCCGCCCAGCCGCTCGCGGATGGCCATCAGATCGTTGCCGTAGCCGCACCCGATGTCCAGCACGCGAAGGCGTCTGCCGCCGTTCTCCAGTCCCGCCGCCCAGTCGCGCAGGTGCTCGCGCCCGTACACCAGGTCTTCGGTGCCGGCCTTGAGAGCGATCGCCTTGCGGTAGACAAAATCTTTCCAGGACATGGGCGGCGCTTTCCTTAGACCTTCAGTTCCACGTCGCCTTCGGCGATCGCGTCGGATTCTTCCACCAGGATGGGTTCCACCTCTTCCTTGATGAACCGCTCGACCAGTTCCGGCGCGCGGCCCACGTAGAGGCGCGGCTCCATCACCTTCATCAGGTCTTCCAGCGTCACGCCAAAGGACTTGTCGTTGGCGATCCGCTCCAGAAGGTCGTTGGGCAGGCCCTCCTCCTTCACGCGACGCCCGGCTTCCAGGCTGTGCACCCGGATGAGTTCGTGCAATTCCTGTCGGTCGCCGCCGCGCTTGACCGCGTCCATCATGATGTTTTCCGTGGCCATGAACGGCAGCTCGCTCATCAGGCGCGCGGTGATCATGCGGGGGTACACGACCATGCCCTTGGAGATGTTGGACGCCAGCACCAGCGAGGCGTCGATGGCCAGGAAGGCGGTGGAGATCGCGATGCGGCGCGCGGCGCTGTCGTCGAGCGTGCGCTCGAACCACTGGGTCGCGGCGGTCTGGTCCACGATCTGCTGCTGGGCCATGGCCACGCGGCACAGGCCGTTCAGGCGTTCCGAACGCATGGGGTTGCGCTTGTAGGCCATCGCGCTGGACCCGATCTGGTGCTTCTCGAACGGTTCTTCCACTTCCTTCAGGTGCTGCAGCAACCGCACGTCGTTGGCCATCTTGGAAAGGCTCACGGCGATCGTGCCCAGCACGTGCAGAACTTGACTGTCGACGCGGCGGGTGTAGGTCTGGCCGGTAATTGTCAGCAAGCGAGGGAATCCCGCGAAGTCGGCCACCATGCGGTCCAGCTGGTCGATCTTGCCCTGGTCGCCGTTGAACAGCTCCATGAAGCTCGCCTGCGTGCCGGTGGTTCCCTTCACGCCGCGGAACGGGAGCCAATCGATCAGACGCACGACCTCGTGGTAGTCCATCACCAGGTCCTGCAGCCAGGCCGCAGCGCGCTTGCCCACTGTGGTGGGCTGGGCGGGCTGGAAGTGCGTGAACCCGAGCGTGGGCAGGTCCTTCCAGTCGCGGGCGAACTGCGAGAGAGCGGAAATTGTCTGGGCCAGGCGGCGGCGCACGATCTTGAGCGATTCGCGCATCTGGATCAGGTCGGTGTTGCAGCCCACGAACTGGCTGGTGGCGCCCAGGTGGATGATGCCGCGCGCGTTGGGAGCGATGTCGCCCCAGGCGTGCACGTGGGCCATCACGTCGTGGCGCAGCTTCTTTTCGTACTTGGCGGCCGCGTCCAGGTCCAGATTGGCGGCGGTGTCGCGAAGCTCCTGCACCTGTTCGGGCGTGATGGGCAGACCCAGGCGCATCTCCGATTCGGCGAGCCAGATCCACAGTTGGCGCCAAGTCCCGAACTTGAAATCGGGGCTCCAGATGCGGGCCATCTCGGCCGACGCGTAGCGGGTCTCCAGCACATTTTCGACGTGATTCGAGCTCATGGGTTCTCCGAATGGGTTTTCAGGAAGGGAAAGGTAGACGATCCTGCATGCCCGCATTAGGCAAGGATGCATGTCGTGCTGGGATGCGATGCGCCTGGAATGATGTGGGGATCAGGATCAATAGGGGCGCATGCCCCTCGCTGCGGCTCCGGTTGGCCGCATTGCCTGATCGTTCGCATATCCTGGGCGATTCGTGAATCGCCCCTACGTACGCGGTTTCGGCCAACCGGGATCCTCCGCTACCCCCTCTCCGCTGCGCGGGGCATACAACCACCCCCCGCCTGCGGCGTACCCCTCCAAGGGAGGGGAATGAAACACCAGGCGCAGGGGGTGGCGTCCTCTGCAGCCATTCCCCTCCTCCGGAGGGGTGGACGGCGAAGCCGGACGGGGTGGTTCTGCTGCTTGCTGCTCTCGCGGGTCCAGAGGGTTTGGTACAATTGGGGGCGTCACCGATTCTCCGTCGTCGTTCGCGACGACAACATTCCAACGCGAGGTTGATTCCCTTGAAGCGATTCCCCATTCTTCTTGCCGCGATGACTGCCGTTCCTGGCATCGCCACCGAACTGCACGTCTTCTCCGCCGGTCAACCCGCCAAGGCGCAGGAAGTCAACGACAACTTCCAGCGCCTGGACACCGCCATCCAGAACCGGGCGACCAAGGCGAGCCTGGAATCCACAGACGGTGCACTGAAGAGCGTGATGTCCACGGTTGGGACGTTGCAGATCGGCAAGGCCGAGAAATCGGATCTGGATGCGCTTTCCGCCAAACAAAAAAGCGATGTGGCAGCGCTGGCGAAAGCCACGGTGGATTCGGCGGCAAAATTGCGCGAAGCGATGCCTACTGCTGTAGATGTTAGTGGGAAGGCGGATAGTGGTTGGGTCAGGAGTTCGTTTGTTTCTCGCGACGGAAGCGGGGCTCTTCTCGATCATTTCCGAGTGAACTCTGGGGCGACGGACATTTCTGACGGGGCGCCTTGGTACGGGATTGGTCGAGCATCTATCCCCACGTTGTCTCCATCCGGCACAACTCCGCAAGTGCAGCTAGCAGGCTACTTTGGTCTGCGGCTGAAAACATCAGGTCACAAACTCGATATTCCGCAAAGCCATGAGTCGCCAGTGTTGATAGACGGGAATGCCATCTGGCATTCAGCGAACCTTACTGGCGCAAACCTCCCGGGAGGACCGTATCTCTCGATTTCTGGAGGTGATGTGTCAGGAGGACTCGGGGTGGCCGGCGGGATTTGGGTTCGCCCTAGTTCGGATCGTAGTAAGGTCCTACCATCTTTGTGGGGAGCCAGTTTTGGTGGGATTTCCATGATTCAAGCGCCAAATGATGAGGGCGTCGTAGCTTATGGGTACTGGGGATCGAGTGCTGTCTTTTCAGTCGTTCGCAGGCACTATGTCGAGAGTGCGAGTAGGGACACCCCCTTTGATGCCAACAGCCCGGATTTCTGGGTCGATGGTTCAGGCGTTACCCACGCGAATGAACTCCACATTGGCTCCAGGATCGTGATGAATGGAATTGCGGAGTCTGACGTCGCCGACTACGTCTTCGAGCCCGACTACCAGCTCATGTCGTTGTCCGAAGTCGAGGCTTTCACCAAGGCCAACAAGCATCTGCCCGAGGTGCCGTCGGCCAAGGAGATGACGGAAAACGGCGTCGACATGGCGGCCATGAACATGGTGCTGCTCAAGAAGGTGGAAGAATTGACGCTCCACGCCATCGCGCTGCAGAAGGATGTCGAGGCCCAGAAGGCGTTGCTAGTCCAACAGAAGGCGCAGTTCGAAGAACGCCTTCAGCGATTGGAGTCGACGTCTCGCTGATTCAATCGAACGATATGCGGCTCAGGCTTCAGCCTTGCGGATGAGCAGGACCTTTTTCAGGGTCGAGGTGGCAAGGGCTCGATAGGTTTCCTGTTCGATCTGGCGGATCCGCTCCTCCAGGTCGGAGGCCGTGGCCAGCTTGAACCGGAGGCAGTCTCTCAAGAAGCGCATGTCCTTTTCCCGGCCAGCAGCGGCCTTGGATGCAAGGAGGTCGTGGATCTCCAGGCACAAGCCGCGGACCCCATCGACTCCAGGAACCGTCACGGCGACCAAGCGATCCTCCCATCCCGACGGAAGGATCGCTGTTTCCGGTCCCACGCCTTGCGCGTAGTACCCGAAGGTTTCGTGGAACGGCGACAACTCCCCGATCGACCCGTCGATCAGGTCGGCTCGTTCGGGGAACTCTCGCGGCCAAAGGTCGGCTTCTTCCGAAACCAGAAGTTCGGGGGGAGCGGACGGAAATTGCCCGAGAATGGATTGGCTCCCGATCACCACGAACTCCCGGCATTCCGAGATGACCGCGCTGGCTCGCAGGATATGTTCGAGCTGGTGTCGCTTCATGCGGCGGCTTTCGCGGCCTTCCACAGAATCCATCGCGCGCGCGCGTCGAGAGCGCCGGCGAAAGGGCTGGATTGGCGCATGTCCTTGGCTTCTTCCGTATCCGAACCGATGAACTCGCGCAATCGATCCCGAGGGCCATCCAGCAAGAGGCTCCACTTCGCGGCGTATTCGGGGTGGATCCGGTCCTGCTCGATCCACCGGGTGAGCGTGGCTTTGGCATGGTCCACCAAGCTGGGATCAATCTTCATCCTGTCCGCCAACTCCCGGTGGGCCAGCAGACTGCGCTCCTGTGCCAGTCGGTGGAAATCCATGATCGGAATCTAATCCCAGACGGGCCAAGGTGGGCTGCCGCCTGTTCAATCCGTGGCGGCACTCCGCTACCCCGTTCTCCGCTGCGCGGGGCAAACCACCCCCCGCCTACGGCGTACCCCTCCGAAGGAGGGGAATGGAGCGCCAGGGACGGTACACCCGACAGGGCCAAGATCCCGTGCAGGGGGCTTGGTTCACGACGGCCTGGCATCGGCCAGACGCGGTTCTCTGGCCGGGGAGGCGCCCAGATAGGTCAAATATCCTTGCAAATTGCAAAGTGCAGTTTTAGATTTTCAAGGATGGATCGCACCCTAAAGCGGATCTTGCGCAAGGATTTGACGGAGTCTCCCGTCGTGGCGCTGCTTGGTCCGCGGCAGTGCGGGAAAACCACGCTGGCACGCACTGTGGTCACCGATTTCGAGAAGGCCGTCTATCTGGATCTGGAGCGACCTTCCGATTTAAGGAAATTGTCCGATCCGGAATTGTACCTGGGGCCTCTGTCCGACCGATTGGTCGTGCTCGACGAAATCCAGCGCGTCCCCGATCTGTTTCCGGTTTTGCGATCGCTGGTGGACGATCGTCGTCGACCCGGGCGGTTTCTGTTGTTGGTATCGGCATCCCGCGATTTGTTGCGGCAGACATCGGAAAGTCTGGCGGGCAGGATTCGCTACCGGGAATTGACGCCCTTCACGCTGGACGAAGTGTCCCGGGAAGCTGTCGCCATGGAAACGCATTGGCTGCGCGGAGGGTTCCCGGAAAGCCTGCTTTCGGCGGACGACGAGTCGAGTCTGCGTTGGCGGGAAGACTTTTTGAGGACTTTCCTGGAGCGAGACGTGCCATCGTTCGGTGTCGAGGTCCGTTTGCCCTTGTTCGAGCGCTTCGTGAAGATGCTCGCGCATCTGCATGGACAGATTTTGAATTGGAGTCGGCTGGCGGAATCGGCGGCGGTGAGCGTTCCGACGGCCAAGCACTATGTCGAGCTGCTGGAAAAGTCGTTTCTTGTCCGCGTGCTGCCTCCGCACGAGGTGAATCTGGGCAAACGCCTGGTCAAGTCCCCGAAGATCTATTGGAGGGATGCGGGCCTTGTGCATGCCTTGCTGGAGATCGAGACGTTGGAAGATCTGCAAGGACATCCCGTGGTGGGTTCTTCTTGGGAAGGTTATGCGATGGAGGAGATCCTTCGGACGGCAAGGAAAGCGCAAGCCTCGTACTATCGGACGCAATCCGGCACCGAGCTCGATCTTGTGCTGACTCATGGTACGCGGTGTTTGGTGGTGGAATTCAAACGATCCAGCGCGCCCGAACCCACGCGCGGATTTTGGCAGGGGTTGCAGGATCTGGGCGGGCCCGAAGCGCGGATCGTCGCGCCGGTCCGAGAAGGCTGGCCGCTGCGCGAGGGGGCGAAGGTGGTGTCGCTTTCCGGGCTTCTCGAGGAGCTGGGCTCCTGGTAGCGCGGCCATGAACATGGTGCTGCTCAAGAAGGTGGAAGAGCTGACGCTCCACGCCATCGCGTCGCAGAAGGATGTCGAGGCCCAGAAGACGTTGCTTGCCCAGCAGAAGGCCCAGTTCGAGGAGCGCCTGCAACACTTGGAGTCGACGTCTCGTTGATTCGACGGAATTGGGGGGGGTGCTCACGCTTCACCCATCCCTCCAATAATCGCATCTCGAATGCGGGAGCCTTGCCCCATGACCCCGGCATGAGCGACGACCACCCCCGCCTACGGCGTACCCCTCCAAGGGAGGGGAATGGAGCACCAGGGACCTACGGCGACCTCTGCAGCTTATTCCCCTCCAGTGGAGGGGTGGACGGCGAAGCCGGACGGGGTGGTCTGCAGCTCGGCGTTCCAGCTGGTCCGTTGGTTTGGTACAATTGGGTGCGTCACCGATTCTCCGTCGTCGTTCGCGGCGGCAACATTCCAACGCGAGGTTGATTCCCTTGAAGCGATTCCCCATTCTTCTTGCTGCGATGACTGCCGTTCCCGGCATCGCCACCGAATTGCACGTCTTCTCCGCCGGTCAAGCCGCCAAGGCCCAGGAGGTCAACGACAACTTCCAGCGCCTGGACACCGCCATCCAGAACCGGGCGACCAAGGCGAGTCTGGAGTCTACAGACGGCGCGCTGAAAGGGGTGCAAGCCACCGTGGGCGCGTTGCAGACCGGCAAGGCCGAGAAATCGGATCTGGATGCGCTTTCCGCAAAGCAGAAGACGGATTCCACGGCATTGGCGAAGGCAACGGTGGATTCGGCGAACGCGATCAGAAACTCGTTCCCGACATTGTCGCTCCCGCAAGATCTGGCTCCGACGAGCTCTCCAACGTTTGCTGGAGCCGTGGTCAAGGGGTCGATTTCAGGCTATCACGCGCGGTTTGGCGGAGGCGTTTCTTCTTCACCGAATGTGTTCATCGATGCAGGAGAAGGGTACACCAGTCAACTGAGTCACGCCGTTGCCGGAGTGACCCGCTGGACGGAGCAGCTATATCTCGCAGATACCTACCGGTGGGTCGCCCGTGATGCTACTGGAGCGACGGTCGACTTTCCGCTCTCAATGTCCACTCTTTCTGGAGGTGAGATGACTTGGGGTGGGAGTACGCATCGGAAAAACAGGTTTTTAAGTGACGTACGAATTGATGGTACCCTTGCGATGGGGTCAACTTGGATCGTCGATCCAAGCCGGAATGCGTCCTTTGCAAGTGTTGCAGTGCATAGCCCTGCTAATACACTGCGCCAAATTGCATTGAATTCCGATGTAGCCAGCCGATGGGCTTTGCGTTCGGATGGTACGGAACCAAATGATTACATCGAGTTGCGCGCTTACAACGATGCTGGGATCTACCAGGATGCGCCATGGGCTGTTGCGCGATCGGCAGGAAGTCCATTCGTCATCAAGCGTCCACTTCGGCTCATGGTTGGTTATGGCGTCGGCATTCTCCACTCTTCCAGCAACGGAACGCTCACTTCCAGCGCGATCGTAAACGACGACCTTGGATCACTTGGCGACACAGGTAAAATCGTCAAATTTGGAGCGAAGGGTTTGGCTGTTGCTACATCCGACGACTTGGCGGCAATGGGGGTAGTACTTGCCTCCGGCGGCACCATCACCGGCGACCTGCGCATCACGGGCAAGCTCACCACGCCTCCCGGTGCCACCCCCGCCGACTACGTCTTCGAGCCCGATTACAAGTTGGCGCCGTTGTCGGAGGTTGAGGCGTTCACCAAGGCCAACAAGCACCTTCCCGAAGTGCCGTCGGCCAAGGAGATGACGGAAAACGGCGTCGACATGGCGGCCATGAACATGGTGCTGCTCAAGAAGGTGGAAGAGCTGACGCTCCACGCCATCGCGCTGCAGAAGGATGTCGAGGCCCAGAAGACGGCGTTGGCCGACCAGCAAAAGGTCATGGCCGACATGAAGGCCGCTTTGGAGGCGATGCGAGGGCGCTGAATCGGGCGTGCATGGCGGCTGGTTCGCCGGGGGTGCCCGAAGGGATTCCCTGCCATCCACTCCGGGATTTTCTATCAAAGCGGTTTTGTCGGCCTCGCCCACCATCCTCGACAGGACCCGTCATGACAGAATCCGCTCCGTCCTCTTCGCGCCCCTGGATCGGCCTGGTGGTCGTGGCCGCGCTGGGATACTTCGTGGACATCTACGACCTGATCCTGTTCAACGTGATCAAGAACGCCTCCCTGGGGGATCTGGGGTTCGTGCCGGGATCGGCCGAGTTCAAATCCGCCGAAGTCCTCCTGTTCAACTGGCAGATGTCGGGCATGCTGGTGGGCGGTCTGCTCTGGGGGATCCTGGGCGATCGCCGGGGGAGGGTGTCGGCGCTGTTCGGGTCCATCCTGCTCTACAGTCTGGCCAACCTGGGCAACGCCTTCGTGCACGACCTGACCTGGTACCAGGTCTGCCGGTTTTTGGCGGGAATCGGCTTGGCCGGCGAACTGGGCGCGGGCGTGACGCTGGTGTCGGAAACCATGCCCCGCAAGATCCGCGGCTGGGGAACGGTGGTGATCGTGACCTTCGGGACGCTGGGGGCCGTGGTGGCGTTCGTGGTGGGCAAGGAGCTGGGTTGGCGCAACGCCTTCATTGCCGGCGGGGTCATGGGGCTGGCCTTGCTGGTGGTGCGCATGCGCTCGTTCGAATCGGGGATGTTCAAAAGAATCGCATCCCAGCACGCGCCGGGGCGCGGGAACTTCTTCCGGCTGTTCGCCACGCGGGAGCGAGCGTTGCGGTATCTGTCGTGCATCGCCATCGGGCTGCCCATCTGGTTCGCCGTGGGCGTGCTGGTGGCGTTGTGCGCGCGCTTCGCCGAAGCCGGCGGCACCAAGGACATCGTGGTGGGGCAAGCGGTCATGTGGGCCTACGTGGGAATCTCGTTTGGCGATCTGGTGAGCGGCTTCTTGAGCCAGATCCTGGGCAGCCGCCGCAAGGTGATCGCGGGGTACCTGGTGTTCCTTGCGACCGTGTCTGCCATTTATCTGAACGCGTCGGGGCTTTCGCCGGTCCAGTTCTACGTCATGACCTTCCTGATCGGGACCGGCGTGGGCTACTGGGCGCTTTTTGTCACGGTGGCCAGCGAACAGTTCGGCACCGACATCCGCAGCACCGCGGCCAACACCGTGCCCAATTTCGTGCGCGGGGCGGTGGTGCCCATCACGCTGTCGTTCGCGGCGCTTTCGCCCAGGTGGACCGTGCCCGGCGCGGCGGCGATCGTGGGAGGCGCGTGCCTTGTGCTGGCGTTCGTCGCGCTGGCCTACCTGAAGGAAAGCTTCGGGAAGGACCTGGACTACCTGGAAGGTTGAGGGACCTACCTTTCCCGCTTCCATGACGCACCACGCGAGCCATTTCCTGTTGCGCGCACGGCAAGGAGCCGCCCTGGCCTTGATCGCGATCCTGGCCGGTTCGGCGTCGGCGTTGTTCCTGTGGCTCCTGGATGTGGTGGGCGGTGCGTTTGGCGCCAATGCCTGGCTCCTCTTGTTGCTGCCGGTGGCGGGATTGCTTTCCGGTCTGGCCTACCATCGCTACGGTTCGGATGTGGAAGGTGGCAACAACCGCATCTTGCAGGAATTGCACGACCCCAAGTCGTACATCCCGCTGCGGATGGCCCCGATGGTCCTGCTTGGGACGCTGGCCACGCATCTGTGCGGCGGTTCGGCCGGGCGCGAAGGCACCGCGGTCCAGATGGGCGGCGCGCTGTCCGACCAAGTGGCCAAAGGTTTCGGGCTTTCCGGCGATGGACGGAAAATGGCGCTGTTGGCGGGCGTGGCGGCGGGGTTCTCGTCGCTGTTCGGGACGCCGCTGGCGGGGGCGGTCTTCGCACTGGAATTCGTGGTGGTGGGCCACTTGCGTCTGGCGTATCTGCTGCCTTGCCTGCTGGCGTCGCTGGCGGCCGATCGCGTGTGCCTTGCCTGGGGAGCGCATCACACCCACTACGCGGTTTCGGCGTTCCCCGAGCTGTCGGTCGCCACGTTCTTCGCGGCCTTGGCGGGGGGCGTGGCGTTCGGGTTGGCGGCGCGGTTGTTCGTGGCCGTGTCGCACGGGACCTCCCGGCTGGTGAAATCGCGCATCGCCTGGGCCCCGGCGCGTCCGGCCTTGGGTGGGATCGCGGTGGCCATCTGCATCGCGCTTGCGGGAACCCGGTACGCGGGCCTGGGCGTTCCCGTGATCTCGGAAAGCTTCGTGCAGCCGGTGCTCCCGTGGGATTTTCTGATCAAACTGCTTCTGACCGCCCTCACGGTGGGGGTGGGGTTCAAGGGCGGCGAAGTCACGCCGCTGTTCTTCGTGGGGGCCACGCTCGGGAACGCGCTCGCTCCTGTGCTGGGGTTGCCCTTCCCGCTTCTGGCCGCCATGGGGCTGGCGGCGGTGTTCGGGGCGGCGGCCAACACGCCGTTGGCGTGCATCGTCATGGCCATGGAGCTCTTTGGCGCGGACATCGGGCCGTATGCGGCGCTGGCCTGCGTGGCGGCCCTTTGGGCATCGGGGAACACGGGCATCTACACGGCCCAGAAACGCGCGAACTGAATCCTCATCGGGGGGTGGGGTAGGTGGTACGATGGCCTGGCGACAAGAACCGTCGCCCAGGATCCGCTACACCGACGACTCGATCAGCGCGAAGAACGATTCAGCCTTCTCCAGTTCCTTCTGGAAGGCTTCGCCGATTTCCGGCAGCAGGGCGGCGTCGCACTGCAGGATCGTGAAGACGTTGGGATCCAGCGGCCATTGGACCAGTCCCTCGAACGCCCCGAATCCGGCCGATTCGGCCATGTGGCTCGACAACTGGACCACCGCGGCGAGTTCGCCCTGGGTGGGGGCCGTCGCGGGGGATAGATGGTGCGCGATGGGATCGCGAAGCTCTTCGGGAAGCCCCCATTTTTCGGCGAGCATGCCGCCCAGCGCGGCGTGGTCGATCTGCAGGTGCTTGCGCTCCAGCAACGGGAGCGGGAGCGCGTCGGGCTCGCCGGCTTCCAGCATGATCTTCTGGTATTCGGCGTGTTCGGCGCCGTCCAGGATCAGGACCCCGATCTTGTGCAGGAGCGAGGCCATGAAGGCCGCCTCGATGTCCAGGCCCAGTCGGCGCCCCACCTTGCGCACGATCACGCGGCTCGCCAGCGCCGTGGCCACCGAGTGGCGCCAGACCATGCGCCGGTCCAGGCTTCCTCGCCCTCCCTTGCCCAGGATCTTGAGCACGGATGCCGACATGACAAGGCTTCGCACGGTCTGGAACCCCAGGATGACGATCGCCTGGTCCACCGACGCGATGGAACGGGGGATCCCGTAGAAGGCGGAGTTGGCCAGGCGCAGCACCTTGGCGGAAAGCGCGAGGTCCTGTCCGATCAGTCTCGCGGCGGCTTCCGCGGACGCGTTGGGTTGGTTCAGGATCTCCAGCGCCCGCGCGACGATCGCCGGCAGGGTGGGAACCTGCCCCAGGCCGTCGACGATGGAGCGGAATTTGTCGGGAATCGCATGTGTGCTGTGGGTGGCCATGGTCAGGGCGATCATACCATCCGCTGGGCGGGAGAGTCCAGAACGTTTCCGTGTCCGCCCAACGATCCCCGCCGCAGAGGGGTGGTCGGGGCCCGAATCGGACTGCGGTTGTCTCGGGCTCGATTGCCGCCATCCATCGGGCTTCGTGTCCAGCGAGGGGGCTTCTGGGGCGAATCCATGGTCCTGCGCTTTGCCGCGAATGGGGGGCGGACCCGAAGAGATTCCATCAATGCCCTGTTGCCGAACCCGTTGTCAGATCTATATTTGGCGATTCCGAACCAAGTTCAAGGAGACCGCAGGTGAAAGAGGGCATCCACCCGAAGTACCAGGACGTCGTGATCAAAGACATCTCGTCCGACTTCCAGATGATCACGCGCAGCACCAAGAGCGCCAAGGAACGCATCACCATCGACGGCGTGGAATACCCGCTGGTCGTGGTCGAAGTGTCTTCCGCTTCGCACCCCTACTACACCGGCAAGCAGATCCTCGTGGACTCGGCTGGACGTATCGACCGCTTCAAGAGCCGCTTCAGCAAAGTCGTCGGCGCCAAGCGCAAGACCCGCGAAGCCGCTCCGGTCCAGGCCTCGGCTCCCAAGCCGCTGTCCAAGACCAAGCAGAAGGCGCTGGCCAAGGCTTCCGCTCCCGCCCGCGTGGTGGAAGCTCCCGTGGTCGACGCTCCCGAAGCTTCCGAAGCTCCTGCAGCCGAATAAAGGAACCGCTCCGGGCGCACAGCCCGGGGTGACCCTACCGTGATCGACAAGGCCCGGAGGGTCCTGGACGAAGTCCGTGCGTTGGAGGAAGAGATGTCTCTTCCCGAAACCGTGGCGGACAACGCCCGATTCCGCGATCTGGGGCGACGCCATGCGCGCCTCGGCTCCGCAGCTGCGCTCGCGCGCAGGTACATCGCTTGGCAGGACGACCTGTCCGAATGGACCGAGGCGACCCGCTCCGACGATCCCGATTTCGCGTCCGAAGCGCGGCGTGAAATCGCGCGCCTGGAAGCGGAACGCGAAACCATCGAGCAGGATCTGCGCATGGCCCTGGTGCCGCGCGATCCGGCCGACGACGGAGCCTGCGTGCTGGAAATCCGCGCCGGAACCGGCGGCGACGAAGCCGCCTTGTTCGCGGGCGATCTGGTGCGCATGTACCTGCGCTTCTTCGAGACCGTGGGCTGGAAGGCCTCGCTCGTGGACGCGTCGGAAGGCACGGCGGGAGGTTTCAAGGAAGCCATCCTGCAGGTCGACGGCACGGGCTCGTTCGGGCGCCTGAAGTTCGAAAACGGCGTGCACCGCGTGCAGCGCGTGCCGGCCACCGAGGCCCAGGGGCGCGTGCACACGTCGGCGGCCAGCGTGGTGGTGCTGCCCGAGCAGGACGACGAAATCGACATCGTGATCAATCCCGCCGATCTGCGCGTGGACACCTATCGTGCCCAGGGCGCGGGCGGCCAGCACGTGAACAAGACGGAATCCGCCGTGCGCCTCACGCACCTTCCCACGGGAATGGTGGCGGCCTGCCAGAGCGAGCGCTCCCAGATCCAGAACAAGGAGACGGCCATGCGCATGCTCAAGGCCAAGCTCCTGGACAAGGCGCGTTCGGAAAAGCGAGGCGCCGAAGAATCCCTGCGCCGCGAGGCGGTGGGCACGGGCGACAGGTCGGACAAGATCCGCACCTACAACTTCCCCCAGAACCGGCTCACCGACCATCGGATCGGGCTCACGCTCTACAAGCTCGATTCTGTCATGCAAGGCGACATCGCCGAGATCCTCGACGCGTTGCGCCTGGCCGATTCCATGGAACGACTAGCCGCCGCTTCACGGGGCGTCGGTGGCTGAGCAGCCCACGCTCGGCGAGATCCTCAAGAAGTCCGAGGAATTCCTCGTCCGCAAGGCCATCGACAACGCCCGCGGCGACGCCCGGCGGCTGTTGGCGCACGGACTGGGGATCGCGCCCATGCAGGTGCTGCTCCAGTTCGAACGCCCTCTGACGGATGCCGAAGTCGCCACGCTGCGCGCGCTGGTGGTGCGACGCAGCCAGAACGAACCCCTGCAGCACATCCTGGGCACGGTGGGATTCCGGCATCTGGAAATCCGGTGCGACGCGCGCGCCCTGGTGCCGCGCAACGAAACCGAACAGATCGTCGACGAGGTCCTTTCGCGTGTCAAGGGAACGCCCAAGGCGCGGGTGCACGAGGTGGGCATCGGGACCGGCTGCATCTCGCTGTCGCTGCGCCACGAACGCGCCGATCTGCGGGTGACCGCCTCCGACATTTCGCCCGACGCCTTGGCGCTGGCCGGCCGCAACGCCCAGATCCTGGGGATCTGGGTGCCCATGCTGCGCATGGACCTGCTTGCCGGAATCCGTCCCGATTCGCTGGACGCGGTGGTTTCCAATCCCCCCTACATCGCCTCCCGCGAGATCGCCAAGCTTTCGGCCGAGGTGCAAGCCGACCCTCTCCTGGCCCTGGACGGCGGCGCCGACGGCCTGGACATCTTCCGGCGTCTGGTTCCCCAGGCCCTGGATGCGCTCAAGCCCGGCGGTTGGCTGGTGGCCGAACACGGATTCGACCAGGGTATCTCCACCCGCGAGTTGTGCGGCCAAGGCTGGACCGACGTCGCGACCGTGCGGGACCTGTCGGGCCAGGACCGGTTTTTGGTGGCCCAAAAGGAGTGATGCGATGTTCTCCGCCAAGCAGATCGAACGGATGGACGCGATCCGGGGATTCGCGGCCGTGTACGTGGCATTCACGCACAGCCACGCGGTGTTCCATACTCCTCTGAAGCCCCTCGGGGGGTTCGGCGCCGAAGGCGTGGCGTTGTTCTTCCTGCTGTCCGGACTCGTGATCGGCGGGAGCCTTTTCCGTCGCCGGGATATCGACTGGAAGCTCTATTTCGTGCATCGGTTCCGCCGGATCTGGCCCCCGTTCCTGATCGCTCTCGCCTTGGCCTGGGTCGTGCAGAGCCTGATCCTTCGCGCCCCTGCGCCCCTGCGCGCGGGCGAACTGATCGGGAATCTCGCCATGCTGCAAGATCTGATCCGACCGGGCGCGGTGGTCCAGTCCTACCACCAGAACTGGCCTTTGTGGTCGTTGGCCTACGAGTGGTGGTACTACATGCTGCTTCCGCTGGTCTGGCTGGTTCCGTCGCGCTGGCAGGCGAACCTTGTGGTGGGGGTGGGTTGCGCCGCCGCGATCGTGTACCGGATCGTCCCGATCGGGCCGCTGGCCTACCTGGGATGCTGGTACCTGTGGTGGGCCGGGCTGGAGCTGGCGCGCGAAGTTCGCGAACGCGGGACGGTCACCTGGAAAGGCCAGTTCCCCAATCTGTTGCGATCGGGGCTCCTGGTGCTCGCCTGGGCTCCGGCGGTGGTCCTGGCGGTCGTGAATCACCAGGGGCTCAAGCCGGCCGACGATCCGTTCCTGCCCATGCGCCACTGCGGAGGCGGGTTCGTCCTGCTGGCGCTGGGTGTGCTTTGGGCCAAGTCCGGCTGGAAAGGATTCGATTCCACCATCGGCCGTTTCGCGCGGTTCGCGCCCATCTCCTACGCGATCTACCTGTTCCACTACCCGCTGTTCCAACTGGCGGATTCGTGGTTCCCGACCCTCCACGAAGCCGTGCGCTTCCTGCCGGTGATGGCCGTGGTGGTGGGGATTTCGTGGGTGGTGGAACGCAAGCTCCAACCGCTCGTGGTCCTTGCGACCGACCGGTTTTTGGTGGCCCGCAAGGCCTGACCGGGACTCTTCAGCCTCCCAGGCTCATCTTCGCCTGCGGGGTCCACATCGCCCACTGCCCCCTGCCGGCCTGCTTGGCCAGGTAGAGCGCTTCGTCGGCGCGCGTCCAGAGGTCCTGCCAGTTTCCGGCATTGGTGGGGTACAGGGCCACGCCCACCGAGATCCCGATTTCCACCTTGCGGCCGTCGGGAAGTTCCACCGGCGAGCTCTTGACCTCGTCGACCAGCCGCTGGGCCATCTTGCCTGCCTGTTCGGCGTTCAGGTGCGGCACCAGCACGATGAATTCGTCGCCGCCCTTGCGACAGGCGGTGTCGCCCACGCGCAGCGATTGCCGGATCCTGTCGGCCACTCTCAACAGAACCTCGTCGCCCACGGGATGTCCGTAGGTGTCGTTGATCTCCTTGAAGTGGTCCAGGTCCAGCATGATCAGGCCGGTGCTGTCCTTGCGGCGACGGGAATTGGCGAGTTCTTCCTTCACGCGCTCCTGGAAGTAGCCGGAACGGTACAGGCCGGTCAGGTCGTCCCGCAGGGCCGTCTCGCGCAGGCGCTCGATCAGGCGGGCGTTCTCCAGCGCCAGGGCGGCTTGCGAGGCGAGGTCCACAAGCGGCTGGATCACGTCGCGCGAAGGCGGCTCCAGGGTGTAGATGTTGTCGACGAACAGCAGCCCCAGGCGGCGCGACCCCATGCGGATGGGGATCCAGAGGCCCGGAAGATGCGGGTGCGGGGCGGGCTTGTCGGAAAGCGGCGGAAGGTCGGGGACCCCCGGCAGAGGGAAGACGCCGAATCCTGTCCTCGCGCAGATGGCGCTCTTCACCTTGCGGCCGTTGTCGTCGAACACGAACAAGGTGGCGCGGTCGAACCCGAACGCCTCTACCGCCGTGGTCACGAAATTCTCCAGAAGCAGATTCCGTCCTTCCAGCCCCTGGAGCTTGCCGGACGTTTCGGTGACGGCCTTCAGCAGGGTCGAGGCCCGTTCCGCTTCGCGGGAGCGCCTGACAAAAAGCGCCCCCACCGCGAGGCTGCGGCCCAGCCGAAGGATCTTCTCGTCGAGATGCGGGGGCAGTTTCTGGAAGCAGACCAGCGCCAGGACGCCGGCGATCTGGTCCTGCGCGGGCAGCGGCACCAGGATCTCCCACTGCTCGCCCAGGTTGTGCTGGACGGACAGGTGTTTGGCGGTCAGCTCGTCCGGGAGCTGGTAGAGCGGGATCAGGTCGGCGCCTTCCTGCCCTCCGAAATGGTCGACCACCGCCTCCTCGTGGAGCATCCGATCGACCGGATCCAGCAGATAGAGCCGCACCTGTTCGACATCGTCGTGGAGCCCGTCCAGGATGGTCTGGCAGGCCGCCTGGAAGGATCGATAGCTGGTGTCGGCGCCGCACATGGCCAGGGCGGCGCGGTTGCCCAGCGCGGAAAGATCCTGGCTTTCCACCTGGACCATCTGGGCCAAGCCCGTGCTGGACGGTTCGCGGTGGCTCATGGGTGGCGGTCCCAGGCCAACTGGAGGATGGAATGGAGTTCCTCGTCCACGGTCGCGGCGATCGACATCCCCTGCTCGCTGAGGTTCTGGTTGGCCAGCAGGCTCCAGAGGATGTCGGAAAGCCCGCGTGCCAGCACGCGCTCGATGGTGGCCCACATCGGATGGGCGGGGTAGTTCTTGGCGGCTTCCAGGGATTTGCGGATCCTCTGGATTTCAGGGTGTTCGCCGTTGCGGGTCCAGAATCCCCCCAGGTGGGCGGGAAGGTCTCCGGAACTTTGCGTCCAGACATCCATGAAACTCGGGCCGATCATGTTCTTGACCAGCTTCCATGCCAGTTCCTGGTTGCGCGATCGGGAGGACACGGCCAGGATGGAACCGCCTCCGCGGGTCGCCAGGCCCGCGGGACCCGCGGGAATGGGCAGGAAGGTGACCGGCCAGCGGGATTCCACCGATGCGGTCGGGTCGATCTCGTTGCGCACGATCATCCAGGGATTCCCGATCAGGAAGGCGAAGCGTCCCTCCTGGTAGAAATCCATGGAGAGCCGGTAGGGCTGGATGGTTCCCGAGTCCTCGTCGGTCCGGTTCACGCGCAGGAGCTCGCCCAGGTACTCCAGGCCCGGACGGCTGGACTTGTGCGACAGAATCTGCGAGGCGCCCTTCCCCAAGAGTTCGGACAGTTTCCATCCTCCCGAGATCAGCCACGGATGGAGGTTGTGGAGCGTCACGGGCTCGGGACGGCAGGTGATGCCCACGGGAAGCGGACGGCGCGGATCGATCTCCTGCTTGTTGGCGTGTTCGCCCAGGTCTCGGCAGAACGACATGAAGCCTTTCCAGCTGGAAAGGTCCCCGCCTTTCAGGTGCGCGTCCAGGATGTCGCGGCGGGCGATCAGCCCCGAACATTCCACCACCCAGGGCAGACCCAGCTTGACCCCGTTGATGGTCGCGCATTCGCCCACCCAGTCGGCCACCAGGCCGCGCGAATCCAGGCCGTCGGGAACCCGCGCCAAGTGGCCCAGGTGGGCGAGCGTGCCCATCCAGCTGGATCCGACCTGCATGACGTCGGGCGGTTCGCCCTGCTTGAACGCCCGCATGATCTCGCCCCAGGCGTTGGACCACGGAATCACGCGCAACTCGAGAGCGACGGACGGATTGGCCTTCCGGAAGGAGGTCACGGCGCGGTTGAACAGCTTTCCTGTCCTGGATCCCACCTGTGTCGGCATGATCCAGACTCGCAAGTTGTCTTTGCTCATACGGCTGAACGACAATCATCCCATTTTTTGGCGGATCGGGCAACCGTCGGAATGCGTCCGAGGGCGCTTTTCCGGATCCGCTGGAATCCGTCGCGAGGGATGCCGCCGTGGGTCCAGGAGGGCGATCATGGACGCCCGCATCCGTCTTCCCCGCCCAGGTTTACGTATCTTCGACGGTTCCGACACCGTTTCGAGGAATTCCATGCTGTTTGACGCGATCTTCACAAAGCTCTTCGGTACGCCCCACGAGCGCTACAACAAGAAGCTGACCCCCAACGTGGAGGCCATCGTCGCCCTCGAGCCGGTGCTGCGCGCCCTGCACGACGACGAGCTTTCCGCCAAGACGCTGGAGTTCCGCCAACGCCTGGAAGCGGGAACCGCGCTGGACGACCTCCTTCCCGAGGCCTTCGCCGTGGTCCGCGAGGCCGCCGACCGCCGGTTGGGCATCCTGAACATCCTGGATCCCAAGCACAACTTCGATCTGGCCAAGTTCGACGGAACCCACCAGAAGCTCGTCCTCGAGGCGCGCGAACGCCTGGAAGCCGGCGCCGACATCGTGGACATCCGCTTCCCCGCCTCCATCTACGACGCCGTCCGCGAGATGTATCCGGAATCGCTTCCGCCGTTCCGCATGCGCGTGTTCGACGTGCAGATGCGCGGCGGCATGATCCTCCACGCCGGCAAGATCGCCGAAATGAAGACCGGCGAAGGCAAGACGCTGGTGGCCACCACGGCGGTGTACCTGAACGCGCTGACCGCCAAGGGCGTGCACGTGGTCACGGTCAACGACTACCTGGCCAAGCGCGACTCGGAGTGGATGGGACGCCTCTACCGCTTCCTGGGGCTCACCGTGGGGCTCATCGTCCACGAAAAGACCGATTTCCAGCGCCGCGAGGCCTACCACGCCGACATCACCTACGGCACCAACAACGAGTTCGGGTTCGACTACCTGCGCGACAACATGGCGCGCCACCCCGACGAATGCGTCCAGCGCGAGCTGAACTTCGCGATCGTCGACGAAGTCGACTCGATCCTCATCGACGAGGCCCGTACTCCGCTCATCATCTCCGGTCCCGCCGAAGAAAGCACCGACAAGTACGCCAAGGCCGACGCGGTCATCCCTCTGCTCAAGAAGGATGTCCACTACACGGTGGAAGAAAAACACAAGAACGCGATGCTCACCGACCGTGGCGTCGAGGCTTGCGAAAAGGCGCTGGGGCTGGAAAACCTCTACGCCGACACCAACACCGACTGGGTCCACCACCTGCAGCAGGCCCTGCGCGCCCACGTGATCTACAAGCGCGACGCCGACTACGTGGTCAAGGACGGCGAAGTCATCATCGTCGACGAGTTCACGGGCCGCACCATGGAGGGCCGCCGCTGGTCCGACGGATTGCACCAGGCCGTGGAAGCCAAGGAGAAGGTCAAGATCGCCCGCGAGAACCAGACGCTGGCGACGATCACCTTCCAGAACTACTTCCGCATGTACAAGAAGCTCGGCGGCATGACGGGAACCGCCGACACCGAAGCGCAGGAGTTCCACGAGATCTACAAGCTGGGCGTGGTGGGGGTTCCCACCAACCGGCCCATGATCCGCAAGGACCGCAACGACTGGGTGTTCCGCACCGACAAGGAAAAGCACGACTCCATCCTGGAAGACATCCGCGACCGCAGCGCGCTGGGCCAGCCGGTGCTCGTGGGCACGGTCACCATCGAGAAGTCGGAAAAGCTTTCCGCCCTGCTGCAGCGCCACGGGGTCGCCCACGACGTGCTCAACGCCAAGCAGCACCAGCGCGAAGCCGGGATCGTCGCCGAAGCGGGCAGCCTCGGCAAGGTCACCATCGCCACCAACATGGCCGGTCGCGGCACCGACATCGTGCTGCGCGACACGACCTGGAAGGACCTCCTGGCCCATTGGGTGGACCGGGGCTTCGCTCCCCGCGGCCTGCCGCTGGACTCCGACGCCCAGGACGAGGCGATCCTGGCCCATTGGGCCCAAAAGTCCCTCGACGACAAGGGTCGGGAGAAGTTCCAGGGAACCAAGGACGAAAAGCTCGCGATCCTGAACAAGATGCGCGCCGAACAGGAACTGCCGCCCTACCCGGCGCCGTGGGAGCTGCGCGCGCGCCAGGGTGCCATTTCCTGTCGCGAACTGGGCGGCCTGCACATCGTGGGCACCGAACGCCACGAATCGCGCCGCATCGACAACCAGCTGCGCGGGCGTTCCGGACGCCAGGGCGATCCGGGCTCCAGCCGGTTCTTCCTGTCGCTGGACGACGAGCTCATGCGCATCTTCGGCGGCGACGGCATCCGCTCCATGATGGACCGCCTGGGCGCCAAGGAAGGCGAGGTCATCACGCATCCCCTTCTGGATCGTTCCATCGCCGGCGCCCAGAAGCGGGTGGAAGCCCAGAACTTCGAGATCCGCAAGCACCTGCTGGAATACGACGACGTCATGAACGCCCAGCGCACGGTGGTCTACAAGATCCGCCGCCGCATCCTGGACGGCGAGAACGTCCGCGACGAGATCGTCAGGCGGGTGGAGGAAGCCGCCGAAATCAAGATCACCGAGCTGCTGGAACAGGATCTGGTTCCCGACGATCCGATCTGGCTCCAGCACGAGGCCGAACTCCAGCGCCACTTCACGATCGACTACGCGCTGCATTCGGTGGTCGCCGCGGGCGTTTCGCGCAACCACATCATCGATGAAGTGGTGGAAAAGGTCAACGAAGCCTACAAGGTGCTGGAAGAACGCTGCGGCGAAGAGATCCGCGAAGCCGAGCGACAGATCCTGCTCTACACGATCGACCACCTCTGGAAGGCCCACCTGTACGAGATGGACCACCTCAAGGAGGCCATCCGGTTCCGCGGCTACGGCCAGCGCGACCCCTTGTCCGAATACAAGCAGGAAGCCTTCCGCATGTTCGGCCAGACCATGGACCGCCTCTCGCTCGAGATCGCCGGACGGGTCATGCACATCTCGCCCGACCAGATGCCCCGCGCCCAGGAGCGCGCCCGCATCCAGTACCAGACCATCCACGAAGATCCTTCGCAGCAGGGACGCGCTCAGCAGGCTCCCCAGGCCCCGCCGGAAATGGCGCCGCTCCTTCCCGGAACGCGCCCCGTCATGGCCCCGCCGCCGCAGATGCGCCAGCAACCCACCGCCGCGCAGGCCGCCGCGCTGGCGAACATCGGCCGCAACGACCCGTGCCCGTGCGGATCCGGCAAGAAGTTCAAGAAGTGCCACGGGGAACATCTGTAGGGATCGGATCCGTAGGGATCGGGCATGCCCGATCCCTACGTACCGACCCCTACAGACTGACGGATTTTGCCTAGGATGGGCATCCTGTTTTCCTTCGAAGGCATCGACGGTGCGGGCAAGACCACGCAGGTGGCGTTGCTCGCCGACGCCCTTTCCGGTCGCGGACACAAGGTGACGTGCCTTCGCGAACCCGGCGGCACGGCCCTGGGCGAAAAGATCCGGTCGCTCCTGCTCGACAAGTCCGACGAGCCGCCGGTTCCGGTGGCGGAGTTGCTTCTGTTCGCGGCCGCCCGCGCCCAGATCGTGGCCACCCGCGTGAAGCCCGCGCTGGAGCGAGGCGAAATCGTGATTCTGGACCGCTTCACCGACGCCACCTTCGCCTACCAGGGGTTCGGGCGGGGTCTGCCTTTGGAGCAGATCCTGTCGGTGGAAGCCATCGCGGCCGGGATCGAGCCCGCGCGCACCTGGTTCCTGGATCTGACACCGGAACAATCCGCGCGCCGCCGCGAGGCTCGCGGCGAAGCGTCGGATCGCATGGAATCGGAAGCGGACGGCTTCCGATCCAAGGTCCGCGACGGCTACCTGGAACGCGCCAAGCGCCACCCGGAACGGATCGCGGTCGTGGACGCCTCGGCAAGCCTGGAATCCATCCACGAACGCATCCTGGCGGATGCTCTGGGGATCTTGGCGGCCTGAGTCGCGCTTTTCCCGGGAAAGGCGTGAACCTCCCGGTCCCGTCGAGCTACTCTTCCCTTCCCTATGACCAAGCGAGTACCCGGACAACAGGACATCCCCGTCACCGAACGGTCCCTTCTTTCCATCGCTTGGCCTGTTTCCCTGACCCTCGCCGTGGGGATCGCCCAGCCGGCGCTGGACATGCTGTTCCTGGCCAAGGTGTCCGATGCCGCGGCGGCGGGCGTGGGCGCCATGATCCCGGTGTTCGGGGCGCTCATGATCCTGCTCAACACGTTGGGCCAGGCGGGCTCCTCGGTGGCCGGACAATTTCTGGGAGCGCGGCGTCCGCGCCTGGCCAAGGCCACCTTCGCCTTCCTGCAAGGGCTGCTGGTCGCCCTGGGCGTGCTGATCGGGTTGGTGATGACCTTCCTGTCGGGGCCGATCACTTCGGCGATGGGGCTCACGGGCGAGATCCAGGAACACGGCCGGCTGTTCCTGGCGATCCTCGGGTGCGGCATGGCGGCGCGCGCGCTGTGGACCTCCATGATCAACATCCTCGCGGCGAGGGGCCTCACGAACTGGAACCTGTGGGCGTCCATCCTGGCGATCGGATCCAATTCCCTCCTGAACATCCTGGCGCTCAGGCTCGGCATGGGGACCTTCGGCGTGGCGTTGGCCACGATCGTTTCGTGGGGGATCGTGTCGTTCGTGCTGCTTCTGGTCCTGTCGCGCAAGCTGAACTACCACCCCCGCTGGATCGACTTCAAGCTCGGGTTCCGCAAGGCCCGCCAACCGTTGATCCGCCTGGGGCTGCCCGCCACGGTCGAGCCCATCTCCTTCCAGATGTTCCTGGTCGTGCTGGGGTCGCTGGTCGTGCGTCTGGGCGAAATGCCCCTCACCGCGCGCGTCTACGCCATGACCCTGGCCAACATCCCGGTGATCTTCTCCTACGGCCCCGGGTTCGCCGCCCAGATCCTGACCGCGCATCTGGTGGGGGCCGGCAACGAAGACGAAGCGCATCGGCGGGTCGTGAAGGCCACCAAATGGGCCTGCGCGGGGGCGTTCGTCGCCGCGGTGCTGGTCGCCCTCACCGGATGGTGGACCTTGCGGGCGTTCACCGAGGTTCCCGCGATCATCCGGTTGGGCGTGCATCTGCTGTGGATCGACGCGATCCTGCAACCGGCCAAGGCCGCCAACATCGCCCTGACCTTCTCCATGCGCGCCGCCGGGGACTCCAAGTTCCCGGCCATGGTGGGCACGACCTTCATGTGGACCGCAGGCCTTGGGCTCGCCTTGTTCTTCGGGTACGGCCTGGAATGGGGCGTGATGGGGATCTGGGCGGGCATGGCCTGCGACGAGTGGCTGCGGGCGATCATCAACGGCTGGCGCTGGAAGAGCGGCGGCTGGCGCGGCAAAGGCGTGCGCCGGGCGTGATCCGCGCCGGCACGTGCCGGGATACCTGGGAAGAGCGTGGATTCGGACAACTGGAACCCTTCCCAAAAGTCGAGGGGTTGGCTATGTTTCTCCGCCTACTCCGGGACATAGCGCAGCTGGTAGCGTACTTGAATGGGGTTCAAGAGGTCGTGGGTTCGAATCCCGCTGTCCCGACTGGAGCACAAAGGCCTTCCTCACGGAAGGCCTTTGTCGTTGTGGCGTCCGTCAGGACGCATTACGGCCGTGCGATCGACGAACGTTCGGCAACATTTCATCCGAGATCCGAGCGTCTCGTGCAGAACGGACAGTGCTGCGACGGTGAACAGTGGGTTGTGTTGCTCTACTCTTCGAAGAGTCTTCTTCCTGGTCCGAGTTGCCGACATCGTGACATGATCGTGATGACACGTACAGAGGCGTGGAGGCTACTTCAGGGGAGAAGTTCTTGAAGAAATTGGTAGGTCGGCAAGCGAACGTACTACCTGGAGAGCGAGGCGTTTTCGAGGTAGATCCGGAATCTTCGAGAACGCCTCAATCAAGGATTTTTCTTGCGACGTATAGGGGCGAGCCCGATCACTGGCCGTTGGTTTCCGCATCCTGAAAGCATCTCGGTTGTCTGTATCCATAAGTCGGTTCGCATCGACTCCAAGCGCGGCTGCAATCATGCCAAGGCGATTAATCGAGACGCCGATGGCTCCTCGTTCGTAGAGAAGAATTGTTTGTGGGCTGACGCCAAGGAGGTCGGCAAGCTCGCGCTGTGGCTTCCCAGCCATAATCCGTGCTGCTCGGATGTTCTTGCCGATGGCTTCGCTGGATGGGGTTGGTTTCACGTCATCTCAGATACCCCAGCGTCGAGGCTTGACGTATGTATAGAAAGTGTATTAGTATGATTGTTGTCAATATACTGCTGCTTGGCCCGGCACTTGGACTTGCAAACCTCAACAACAGCGCAGTTGGTGAGTCGGGTTCATGGCGTAAGCCGTAAAATTCTCACTCTTTCCGGATAGTTCACGCATCCATGGTGCTTGGCTTCAACAACAACCCGACCAATTGCACAAGGTTTCCGACGTGAAGCCAGCGTTCTCCGCCTATGAGATCGGATGTCGCCACTTCGTGGCGCGTGGTCACATGCCTTGTATCGATCCATCCGGTGTTTTGACACGGACCTTGGCTGAAGCCATCGCACACGCTCCGCTCGAAATGCCACGAAAACTGGTTGTGTTCGGCCATGCCAGCGATGAAGCCTCTTCCGAGTTGAACTACGATTTGTCCCAACGGCGCGGCATGGCTGTTCGTGCGTTGTTGAACAACGACAACGCGGCTTGGAAGCTGGCATCCTTTTCGGCTTCACTTCCGGAACTTTCCTTGAGTCTTGCGGGCGTGGCGACCATGATGAACTGGAAGTGCGACACCAACACACTAGGGCATCTGGTGGAAGGCGTGCCATCGGAGGCGTTGGCCAACTTCCAAGAAATGTGCCTACGCCGTTACCGATCGCCGGTTCGCGTGGATGGTTTGTTTTCGATCGCTTGTTGGCATGGAATCTTCTGTGTTCTGACAGAATTGATCCACGCGCATCTGAAAGAGCACCACTCCGAGCTAGTACGAGACCAGTTTGGCTCATGGCTTGCCCCGGCCTATGGGCATCAATCCGGGTTGGGCGTGTTCCCGTGTGGTTCGAGCTTCCGAAGTCCCGGACTCAGTCTTTTTCAAAGCACGCGGCGCGTGGATCTTGTGTATCTTCCAGCGGACCTAGTACTCCATCCGAGCGCAGAGCGTGGAGAGAAGCTGACTGTAAGTGATGTGTCGATCTACAGAGATGGGACCTTGCAACGGATAGCAGCCAATTCATTCGTATGCAAACAATCACATGAAATAGGGGAAACGATGAAGCCTATCACATCAACATTGATTGCAGTCGGAGCTTTGCTGCTCGCGTTGCCACTCCAAGCTAGACAGCTTGTCAAATTCAAAGCTGGTACGCCAGCCGTTGCTGATTCAATCAATGCAAATTTTGAGCTTCTCAATTCTCGAATCGATAGTGTTGCCAAAAATAATGGTACTGGTGGAGCTACAGATCTAACGACTATTCGGGAGTCGTTAGATACTGCTTATCTTGGATACAAGGCAAATGCAAAAGTTGTTCCAAACCTGCATGCAAACTATTTAACAATCAAGTCAACTTCTGATACGGGCCAAATTCTAGGGCCATTTATAAATCTGGAACCCAAAGGGTTGTATTTTCATTACGGTTCATCAAGAGGCTTTTATTTCGGCTTAGATGATAGGGCTGGCATTGGTATTAGTTATGGTGGGAATAGCTATTTGGCTGTGAGGAATGGGTACATGGAATTGCCGATGCCTGTAAATTTCTCAAATGGAATCAGATATAAGCCTAGTTCATCGGGGTTTGGGTTTGCTGGTACGACCTTTTCCAAACAGAGCCCCTTATTATCTGTAGATTCATTAGCTGGATATATTGCTGTTGCTGGGATGCTTCCTGGATTTCCTGCGCAAGCTGAAATTGACGCGGATGGTCTCGACTTGATGGATGTAAATAAGTTGTTGGTCAAGAAAATCGAGGAAATGACTCTCTATATAATTAATCAAGAGGCAAGAATTAAAGCTCTTGAGGCAAAGCCTTAACTGATAAATGAAATGTCAATTCTCCGCGCATCAAACCCGACATCTGGCCCAAGCCTTCTGGATCGATCGAGTGCTCACCCCGGCTCGATCGACATGGCTGTCTTCCAGAAAAAATCTGGTGGGGGAGCAGGATCGGGCCAAACGACCGGCCAAGGTACCGTCAATAGCAATTACCTGAAGGAATGCCGGGAAGACAACCCCGAACCATCCGCGCAGGATGCAGCGGCGACCGCAACGCTCCTCAATTGCAAGATCGACACGCCTCCCGAAAAGTTGGTGGTCGATCAACCGTTCGAAATGTCGGTCGAAGCGACGGGCGAAGGTGTCGCCGGTGGTGCCATCACGTTCCGTCTGTTTTGCGCCACCGCGAGCGCTGATGGTAAGGAAACCTTCGAAGATCAAAGCGCCGTCTGGAGCGCACGCGCCAAGGACGGGAAGGCCACCTTCCAAGGCGAATTGCTGTCTCCCAAGAAGTCGGTGCCATTGGGGACCAAGCTCAAGTACTACGTCCAGGCAAGCCATCCCAACGCCAAGGAAAAAGCCGATTCCCCCAAGGTGGAAGCCGTCTTTGGCAAACCTCCCGAAGTCTTGGCGATCTGGAGCCTGGGTGCGGTCCACTTCGGGTTTGGAT
>Ga0116187_1000831_pt1 | contig 35030 bp, 25 predicted proteins | sample AD_JPNNA6_MetaG_FD_89755 | JGI IMG/M metagenome (GOLD analysis project Ga0116187, IMG submission 89755) | Active sludge microbial communities of municipal wastewater-treating anaerobic digesters from Japan - AD_JPNNA6_MetaG | ecosystem: Engineered > Bioreactor > Anaerobic > Digestate | place... | reverse complement strand
GGATTTTTCAAAGCCAAGATAAATGATAAAATATTTTTTATTGTTGAAGATGATTTTGGAAACAACATTTTCTGTGACTCGCAAGAAACTGTTCAAAAGGCTGTCAAAACCCCAACTTCAAAAGAACGTATCCTTCAGCAGCTTAACAAATGCGGTAATACTCCTTATGTTTTCAAAAATATTTACCTGGACTGTGATAACGAGATATCGGTGCCTATATCTTCCATAAATGAAATCAGAAGAACTGCACTTGAAAAGATAACCGAGCTTCGGAAAAACTTCAACCGCAGAGAGGAACTGAAGACCTTAAACTCCGATACTCTGAATATGGATTTTATATACGATGACAGTCTGCCTTTGCTTACTGTTTCAGTGTACAATGAAGAACAGATTAAGGCAGCAATTGATGGAGACATAACTAGAATTTATTCATATGACCTTAATATTTATAAAAAATATCTTTCCCAGGCTTTGAAAAAAGGGATACAGTTGATACCCGCACTGGGAAGAATCACACAGGATGAAGAAATCCAAAAGATAAAAGAAACTATTGATTCAAAGGAACTGCTAATTGGTAATATAGGACATATTGCAGCTTTTGACGGTAAAAAAATAAGCTGTGACTTTTCAATGAATGTTTTTAACACCGCAGGAATCTCCTTTCTCAGGGAAAACGGCGCAAGTATGATTACTCTCTCCCCGGAAATGGATATAAAGCAGATAAATAAAGCGGCAAAGCACTTCAACGGTCTTGAAGTAATCGTTTACGGCAGGATCCCACTCATGATATCCAAACATTGTGTTATAAACAGAGTAAAAAATATGTCCACACGTAAATGTGGACTGTGTAAAAGCGCTGATTATTCTTTAAAAGACAGAATAAATACTGTATTTCCCATAATCACCGATTCTGCCTGCAGAATGACGGTGCTTAACTCAGTAGCACTTTGTGCAATACAGTTTATCTGTGAGTTGAAACCTAAATATTTAAGGATCTTTCTGACCAAAGAAAATTATTCGCAGAGCACTGAAATTATAAAGGCCTTCAAAAATGCAGTCTCCGGAAAGGATTTTTCGGATTTTTCAGAAAAAATGCAGAAGGAAGGATTTACCAAAGGTCATTTTTTTCGGGAAGTATAATAATAATCTTATTTGAAGTAAGCTAGGTCTTAACAGTATTGACATACGTCATATTGAGTAGTGTAATTCATATATACTCAAATGAGTATATATCAATACGAGTATATGTTATTAAGGAGGTTCGGATGTCTTATTTAACAGAGTTTTTTAATCTTGTATCTGACGAAACAAGATTAAGGATTGTTGTTTTGCTTGCTCAGGAAGACTTGTACGTATGTCAAATCAGCGGAGTTTTAAATCTGTCTCAGCCTAAGGTATCAAAGCATCTTTCAAAGCTGAGAGATCTGAATTATGTGGTTGACAAAAGACATGAAAAATACATTAGATACTCATTAATTTTAAAAGATGAGGTAATTAAAAAGTTAATTAAAAATATTCTTGAAAATATAGAGCAATATCCTCTTCTTAACGAAGATAAAAGGCGTTTGACAGATAAACAATTTTATTTGGATCAATGTAAACCTAAACTTTCAAACTAGAAAAGGAGAGTATACAGTTATGTCAAAAAAGTGGTATCCGGTTATTAATTTTGAAATTTGTATTGAGTGTGGCAGATGTGTTGAAAAATGTAAAAATGGTGTTTATGAGAAAAACACAAAAAAGCCAAATGTAATTAATCCCCAAGGGTGTATCGATGGATGCAGAGGATGCCAAAACTTATGTCCTGCACATGCAATTGAGTATGTTGGAGATAACGGAGAGCAAAAGACTGTTAACTGTGGTTGCTCTTGCAACTAGCAAATCTGTATGAGGAGAGAGGCAATTATTTATGCAAGCTATAATTGAAGTTTTACTGTCAGGATGGCAAGCTTTGGTTGACTATCTATCCATAAGCCGAATTATTATGCTTACAATCGCATTTTTCTTGTCTGGTGCAATATCTCAGTTTATGTCACAGGGAGCTGTGATGAAGTATTTTGGACCTAATGCAAAAAAATGGTTATCATACTTAATTGCAACCATTTCGGGAGCAATCTTGGCAGTTTGTTCTTGTTCAGTGCTTCCTATGTTTGCAAGCATAAGAAAAAAAGGTGCCGGAATTGGTCCGGCAGTAACGTTTCTTTTTGCTGGACCTGCTATAAATGTTCTTGCAATCGTATTTACATTTAATATGATAGGCATTGATATTGGCATTGCCAGAGTATTAGGAGTGTTTTTCTTATCTCCTGTCATAGGACTTATCATGTACATACTTTATAATAAGAGTGAATCAATCGATGCAAATGCATCAATGTTCAATATTAAAGACGACTCTAGCAGAAAAGCATGGCAAAATTTGTTGTTTTTTATAACGCTTATTGCAATTTTAGTTTCCGGTGTAAAACATCCTATTATTACAGCAGTTTTTACTGTCGTTCTTATCATAGAATTGATTTTATACTTTAAAAAACATGAGTTAATTGAATGGTGTAGGGCAACCTTTGACTTGGCAAAGAAAATTGTACCATTATTCTTAGTTGGAGTTTTTCTTGCAGGCATTATTCAGGCAGTCATCCCTCCCGAGCTTATGGTGAAATTTGTAGGGAACAATTCTTTTGGAGCTAATGCGATCGCATCAGTTTTTGGTGCATTTATGTATTTTGCAACGCTGACAGAGGTACCGATTGTAAATAGTTTTATGTCTCTTGGGATGCTTAAAGGACCGGCTGTCGCATTACTGCTTGCGGGGCCATCGCTTAGTTTGCCTAATATGATTGTTATTTCTAAAGTATTGGGTATTAAAAAAACATTTACTTATGTTGGATTAGTAATTCTTCTATCAGCATTAATCGGAATGCTGGCAGGATATATAATTTATATCTAACGGAGGATGATAAGTTATGGTAATTAAAATCTTAGGTTCGGGTTGCGCTAAGTGTAAACAGCTAGAGGCTAATGCGCAGCAGGCAGTCAAAGAATTAGGTATTGAGGCAAAAATTGAAAAGGTCACAGAAGTTCAGGATATTGTTGAATACGGAGTAATGAGAACTCCTGCATTGGTTGTAAATGAACAAGTAAAGGCAATGGGTAGAGTACTCTCTGCAGAAGACATTAAAAAATATTTGCAAAGTTAAAATACTATTTGGTCTCTGTTTGTTTCAGCACTGCCATAAAATTTGTACTTAACCCTTAAAATTATCTTTAAAAAATTAATATCTATACTAAAAAACAAACTAAATCCTGGAATCTATAAGATTTCAGGATTTAGTTTGGATAGCTTCAATTCTTTTTCTTTGAATTCTTTACTGTACCTTTTCGTTTTTAGATAGTTCTTCTTTTGATTTGATTTTATCAATTTTTTTGTTCCCATCTCTGCAAAAATGATTTTGTTATTATAAGCTAATGATACCATTTTACCTGTGAATCCCACAGTTTTTTATAGTACCCGTTTTTCCGAATCAGTTCTTCATGTGTTCCATGTTCTTTTATCTTTCCGTCGTCCAACACGATTATTTTATCTGCTATACTTACAGCTCCAAGTCTGTGTGTCACCAAAAAAACCGTCTTATCATTGAAAAGCTGTACAAATTTTTTGTACAGTTCTGCTTCCTGCAAAGGATCAATTGCACTTGTCGGTTCATCCAGCACAACAAAACTGCCGTTTTTATATATTCCTCTGGCCATAGACAACCTCTGCCATTCTCCACCTGAAATATCTATTCCCCCAAACTCTTTTCCCAGTTTTTCGTCCATAGAATATCGGTTTAAGGGAAATCCGGATTCTTTTAATGCTTTCATCTGCTCTTGGAGATCTTTTTTTTGAGGGTTTCCAAGCTGTACATTCTCTGCAACTGTCATTTTATATTTGTTTACGTTTTGAAAAACAGCACTCTTTCCTGCAAAAAGATCTTTTTTTTCTATGGCTTTGGCCTCTTTGCCGTTGTAAAGAACTCTTCCCTTTATAGGGTCATAAAGTCCTAGTATCATGTTTACAAGCGTACTTTTGCCGGCTCCGTTTTTTCCTACTATCGCTGTTTTTTCTCCTTTTTTTACTTCCAGAGTTATATCTTCCAATGCATTTTTCTCTGAGCCCGGATACTTAAAAGAAACATTCTCCAGTCTGAGACTTGTGAACCCACAGTCACATCTTTCGTTTCTTTTATCTGGAAATATCTCCATGAACCTAAAAAATGGCTTTACATACGTTGTAAACTGATCCAGATAGCCATACAGCTCAAAAATTTCTTGTGTGTACTCTGAAAGACTGGTAAATGCAAACAGGCTTGCTGTGAACTCTCCAAGTCTTATTTTGCCTGTTATCAACAAGTATGCCGAATACGCATACGCACCGAAGCTTCCCACAAATTTCAAAAGTTCGGCAATGGCATTGACTGAAATAACTTTTTTATCTGCACCCCATTCTGCTGCTACTCTTTTTTCAAAAGGTCCCAGCCATTTGTTTTTGAGAAAAGCTTCAATAGAGAGTATTCTGACTTCTTTATTAAAATTCAGGGAGGTAAGACTTTCCTTATATGCCATTTCTTCAAGCTGTAAAGGCATTGTCTTTTCTCTGGTCTTACCGTACTGTCTTGCTGAGTAAATTTTTTCTAAAAGTACCGCGATGTTGCTTATAATAACAAAAATAATTAAGGCCGGATTAAAATCTTTCATATAAATAAGTACTCCGATGCTTCCGAACAAAATGCCCACAAGATAGATGTTTATCTCTATAATTCTGTATACATTAGTGCTTGCCGTTCTTGCCTGAATTATGTAATTATATAATTCAGGATTTTCGTAATTTACGGCGTTTATCTCATCACATTTGTTATGAAGCATCAACCGTGCAAGTCTTTCAAATTTCAGCAACGGCCCGTATTGTAGAAAGTATCTTGTGTAGTAAATAAGGTGGAACTTAGTAAACAGCAAGTATACCCCGTACCATATAACCAAAACAACAAATTTCGGGATCTTTTGGGTATTCCCGGGAAGTACCTGAACCATATTAAAAATTTTTACATTCAGCATTATACCTAAAAGAGGAAGAGAATAATATGCAATACTTACAGCAAGCATTAAAACAAACTCTTTTTTCATGATCTGAAAACCGATATTGAATGACTTTTTAATTATTTCATGATTATATTTTCTGTTTTTCATATAAACTCCTTTGACTGTCATATAGTTTATAATACTCTCTGTTTAATTTCATAAGACTCTCATGGGAACCTTTTTCAAAGATTTTGCCGTTTTTAACCAGGAGAATCTCATCCGAAGATTTGGTTGAGCCGAGTCTGTGCGTAATGAATATGACTGTTTTTCCTTTTAACTTTCTGTTATACATCTCATATATTTCTGATTCCGCTATAGGATCAAGACTAGCTGTGGGTTCATCAAATATTTTTAACGTTTTATCTGCGAAAAGCAGCCTTCCTATGGCAACTTTCTGCCACTCTCCACCCGAAAGATCAGACCCTCCAGAAAATTTTTTTGAAAGTGTTGTGTTGATGCCTCCCGAAAGCTTTGACGGTATATCCTCACCGTTTACTTCGTTTAAAAGCTGACTTATATGATTATCATCAGACTTTTTTGATAAGTTTCCTATAAGAATATTTTCTTTAACGGTCAGCGGAAATCTTCCAAAGTCCTGAAACAACACAGAAATGTTTTTCGATAGCTCTTTGCTTGAAATACTTTTAATAGGAACACCGTTTATAAGTATCTGGCCTTCGACCGGTTCATATAGACCCAACAGAAGCTTTATTATAGTGGACTTGCCTGCTCCGTTTTCACCTACTACAGCATAATGCCTGCCTTTTTCAATTTTAAAGCTGCAGCTGTCCAATATAAGCTCTTTACTCCCTGGATAATGGAAACTGACGTTTTTAAACTCAACCATCTCTACTTCACTTATCTCTTTACCTTCATTTTCTTCATATTCAGCAAGTTCCATAAACTCTATAAAGTCCCTGCGGAATTTTCTATATCCTGTTAATTCTGGAATTTTCTCGAATCCTGAATTAACAGAGGCAAAAACCGTTCCGAGAGCCTGCGTAACAGCAACATAATAGCCAAGTGAAATTGTATTCCCAATAAGCGGAAAAGCCAAAAGAATAAAACATCCCACCATATAAATTATTCCAGTTGTTTCAAATAAAGACTGTATTTTAAATCTTTTAAGCCCGGCTTTTTTATTCTCCTTCTGAGCCTTGTAAAACTCTTTGTTATACTCAACGTTTATATACTCTGTATAGCCAAAAATACTTTTATCCAGAACGTAAGACCTTTCTGTAAGTATTTCAGAAAGATAATTATATCTGCGTGCATTTTTTATATACTTCTGCCAAAATCCGTAAAGTGCTTTGCCCGACTTTATATTCAGAAAAACACCTAAAAATATGAAAACAACTATACTCAGCATAATAAACAGATTAACTTGCTTAAGCATGTAAATGACTCCAAAAAACTGAACAGCGCTGAAAACAAGAGATGTAATAATATTCATAGTGCTGATTATCTTTTCGTGGGAACCGTCCAGCCTTGAGATTAAGTCCTGTGTCTTTTGATCTTCAAGAACAGGATACTTTATTTTTATGGTCTTATCTAAAATACATTTATTCAACTCACAAGACAAAAGTTTTTTCATGATCTTATCCATCCAAAAGCTGATAAAATTAACCATACCGGGAATTAAATAAACCAGCGCTATTAGAAACAGATAAAAAAAGATTAATTCCATATTTCTTTCTGAGCCAGAGTTTATCACAGCATCAATAAATACTTTTTTATACGTTATACCGGCAACGACCAAAACACTTACTAATAGACTTAGTACCAGCTTCAACAGAAAAATAAGCTTTATATATAGATTATGAGATAAGAAATAACCTGTTTTTCTTCTATTCATGGTTACCTCCAAAAAATTTTTTTGAATTGAGATCATAAATATTTGTTTTTCATTTTTTATTAATCATATTTCTCATATTTATTATATCATTTTTTTAAAATTGTTTTAAATTCTAAATATTTATAAAAAAATATCTTTTTTGTCTACCGTCCTTTAGTGTTGGAGCGTTACTATAAAAGTAGAGTCGTCAAACACCCCAAAAATTGATAAAATAAAATCAAAAGAAGAGGTGTTTAAAAATGAGAAAGTACAGTAAGGAACCATAAAAAAGGAATTATTAAAGCCTATACTTACAAATGATGAGATACGATTACATATTGAAGACAAGTAAAAAGAATAATATTCAGATATATCTTCTGCTATTACAACACACAGAGAATTACAAGCTTGAATCTTGATGGGATGACACCTATAGCATATCGTAAGCTTACCTGTGAATCTGTAGCTTAACAAGCAGACTATGAGCAAAAGTATCTACACCCTTAGAAATCATTCCTAAGTTATTTTATATTTTGGGTATTTTTCGACTATACTTTTCTTGACATTTCCTGATCAGCTACAATACCGCCATATTTAGATTTCCAGCTTTTCTGATGGTTCAATCCTTGGGGAGAAGGTCAGGAGGGCTCCTGTTCCCCCTATTACCAGATAAAACAGACCATAAAAAATATAAACATATAAAAATCACAAAAAATGATGTATAATAAAATTATATGAGATAATAATGTAAATTTTTTAATTTATAAATTGTTTTTTGTAAAAAAACTTCTTATAGAAATGATATGTAGTTATTAACAGATGCGTACTACACTGCAATATGAAACAAAATATAAGGAGGGGATAGTAGATGAAAAAACTTCTTATATTATGTACTGTATGTATGTTTTTTTTATTAACCTCGTGTATAAAAGCTCCTGAAAATGCCTTTTTAGTAATATATATCATGGAAACAAACTGCAGTCAGAAAATAAGCGGAGCTGAAATTACCATATATATGCAAAATAAAAAATACTCATCAGAACTGTGTGAAACAGGTGTGTATGAAATAGATATTCCTGTCAGTAAAAAATATGAGCCTATAGATATTTTTGTATGTAAGGCTGGTTATTCCAACCATACGACATACGGTCTTGAGATAGAAAAAAATAAAGTGAACCTATTTCGGGTACTTCTTCACAGGAACGAGCCATTGATGATTAAATGATACTTATTCCCAGTGAACTATAAAATCAATACTGAAATTAAAGGCGGACAACTACTGTCCGCCTTTTCACTACTCTTTTATCCAATCATAAACCTCTTTTTTTGTTATGGTTGCAAGTGCTATGTAGTAGAGAGTTACCATAAAAGTAGAGTCGACAAATCAGGACGAAGTATAATATAATTATCTTGTCTTTCAAAAGCAATATTTTTTGTTCTTGGTCAAAATCTTAGTATAAGCCATCAAATCATAGAGATACTTATGTTTTTTTGCTTTAACGTCAGTTATTCAAAGTTAAGAGTACCTGATTGAAGTTGTTCAAGGTCACAAAAAAGTGATACAATTTTAATGTAATCGATTACAAGGGGTGAAAAATGAACATCAAGGAAATAGCAAAACTTGCCGGCGTATCTGTTGCTACGGTATCACGCGTTATAAATGATTCCAATGATGTCACGGAAGAAACCAAGGAAAAGGTCAGAAAAGTAATTTCCGAACATAACTATGAACCGGACTTTATTGCTAAATCACTCAGAGGAGGAAAAACAGACATATTTGGTGTAATCTTCCTTAAATCGGATTCTGATCTCAACGATTCGTATTCTACGGCTTTTTTGATGGGTGTTTTGAATTATATGCTTCATCACGGTAAAAGAACAATAGTTGAAGCAAGTTATAAGGAGGACAAGCTTAAGGCTTATAAAAAGCTTATTTCCAGCTCTCTTGTCGATGGCTTTATTCTCCTTGATCTTGAAGATGATGATGAAAGGGTAAAGTATCTTAAATCTATAAATATTCCTTTTGTTGTTGTCGGTCAAAACTCTAAAAACGATTTCATTTTTATAGATACTGATAATACAAACGGCGGTTACCTGGGAATTAAAAGTTTATACAGCATCGGATGCAGAAATATTTTATATATAAGCGGTACTAAAGGTCCATGTGTCTCGTCTCAAAGACTTGATGGAGTTAAAAAAGCTTGCGGTGAACTCGGTATTTCCGCAGATATTCAGTACGGAGATTTTGAAAAGGAATCTGGCTATAGGATCGCTAAGGCTACTCAGCTGATAGGATATGACGGTATATTCTGTGCATCTGATTTTATGGCCTACGGAGTAATGGAGTTTATGAAAGAGAAAAAGATTTCTTTACCCATAATTGGTTTTGATGATCTGAGCGAATCAAAGATCCTTGGACTTACATCAATACGCCAGGACATAAGAAATGTAGGCTATCTCTGTGCAAGCAAACTCAACGATATTATCTTGGGTAAGGAAGTTTCATCTCAGATACTACCGGTGGAATGTATAGAAAGAAGTTCTACAAAAAATTTCAGAAAATCGCAAAAGTGATTCATATTTATTAGGAGGGGTTATATATGAGAAGGGTAATTCTGGTACTAGGCATTATTTTTATCGTTTCTTTGGCTTTCAGTTCTCCTGTAAAACTTACACTGTCAGGATGGCCGGGAAATCCTGATGAAGAAGCGGCAATAACAGCCGGAGTTGAAGCTTTTAATGCAAAGCACAGCGATATTCAGCTTATATGGGAACCTATACCCGGAGATTATTTCAGTACTTTAAAAACAAGGTTATCCGGCGGAACAGGTCCTGATATATTTTACGTGGATGTATTCGTTTTTGAAGAACTGGCTACAAGCAACTCAATGCTCTCTCTTGATACATACATAAAAAAAAGATGGATTCAAACTTTCAGATTACTATAATTCATTGGTAGAGGCCTTTCAGTATAAGAATAGAACCTACGGAATAGCAAAAGATTTTTCAACACTTGCACTTTATTTCAATAAATCTATATTTGACAAATGTGGAGTTGCTTATCCTAGCAATGATGAGACATGGGACAGTTTACTTATAAAACTTCAGGAATTAAAGAAAAAAGGTGTGGAGTATCCTATAATTGTAAATCCGGAACTTACACGTATGATACCTTTTATCAACTCTTTCGGCGGAAGTGTTGTTGACAGCAATATGAAAGTCTCACTCTCTCAGCCTAACTCAAAAAAAGGTTTTCAATTTTACATTGATCTTGTAACCAAATATAAAGTCGGATATGAAGCTTCAGCAGCAGGAGCAGGATGGGAAGGAGAAGCTTTTGGTAAAGAAAACGCAGCTGTTATGATGTCAGGTCCATGGTGTCTTGGATTTCTTAAGGGCTCATACCCAAATGTCTATAATAAAATGGGTATCGTAGAAATGCCAAAAAATGTAAAAAGATCCACTATGGTCTATACTGTATGCTGGGCAATAAACAGACAGTCATCAAATAAAGATGCGGCATGGGAGGCAATGAAATTTTTGGTTACAGAAGGGCAGCAGATATTTGTCGAAAAGGCCGGAGTCCTCGGCTCAAATAAAAATGTAGCAGCTAAGGATACAGACCCAATAAAGCAGGTTTTTTACAAGGGGGCAGATTACGCAACTCCTTGGAAGATACCGACTCCTACAGGTTTGTTCTCCAAAGCAAACGATCAGATAAATTCGAGAATAAAGGATTTATTCTATAATAAGATAACTTTGGATGAGGCTTTGAAACAGATAAACGAAAATTATGATTCCTGGATAAAGTAGACAAATTAACAAAATGGTGGAGTACTCCACCATTTTGTTTTAAAAATGTTTTTGAGGTGATCATCCAATGAAAAAAAGAGTTGTTCAGGAAGCTATGGTAGGCTATCTTTTTGCCGCTCCTATTATAATCTCCATATGTATATTTACACTTTATCCTATAATTTCGGCATTTATATACAGTTTTACCGATTTTAACCCGCTTGAAATTAAAAAATTTGATATAAAGTTCAATCCGCAGGATGCTATAGAAATAAACACGGGCTTTCTTCCTTCGGAACTTAGAGAAAAAGAAGTTGTCATTGACTTTGACCTTATGACTTTTATAGAGCTTGACGTCGGATTGAAGCTTGATGCTGAGAAATCTAACCTGGTACAAAAGTATTTTGACAGTTCTAAGCTTTTAAAAGATTTTTCTGAAGGAAAACTTGATAAAGAGATTGCTATAAAAGACTTCATGGGCACATATATGACCATGCATGGTGATCAGTTCCGTAAGTACAGACCAAAGTTTCTTTGGTTCGATAACTTTATGGAGCTTTTAAAAGATCAGTACTTTTGGATATCTCTTGGAAATGCCTTTTTCTTCTCCTTAATTGTAGTGCCTATACAAACATTGCTAGCTGTAATTCTTGCTGTGGCGGCAAACTCAAAAATAAAGGGAGTAAAGTTCTATAAAGCAGTATTTTTTATTCCATCAATAACTTCGTCTGCTGCAATATCAATGATATTCTGGATGATATATTCCAAACCGGGAGTTATCAACAGGCTGTTTGGCACCTCTATTGACTGGCTTAATGAACCTAATACAGCCCTGCCTGCCATAATGCTCATGAATATATGGACTACTGCCGGATATTTTATGGTTACATTCTTGGCAGGACTTCAGGATATTCCGGATTCAATCTATGAAGCCGCAGAAATAGATGGTGCATCAGGATTGACAACCTTTTGGAAAATAACCATGCCTCTTCTGCGTCCGCAGATACTTTTCGTAGCCATAACAGGCACCATTGGATGTATGCAGGTTTTTGACCAGATATACTTCCTTATAAAGAATATCAGGAATATAACTATTTCATTTTTTATCTACAAAAACGCCTTTGAATACGGAAAGATGGGTTATGCAAGCGCTGTTGCCCTCGTTCTTTTTCTGATAATACTTGCTATAACGGCGGTACAGAGAAAGTATATCAAAGATGAGTACTAGGAGCTGATAGTATGAAGGTCAAAAAATCAAGAATAATCGCATACACTGTTTTGATAGCATATGTCATAATTTCACTTTTTCCTTTTTTCTGGGCACTTATGGTATCAATAACTCCTCTTAACTACTACGATACTATCACTAATGAACAAAAAGGCATAGATATAATGCAATGGCCTCCAAAAATTAACTTTTTTAAAGGTGAAGTTTTTGGAGCACCTATGACTTTTGAAAATTATATAAAGATTTTTCAGGTTGCGCCACTCTTTGCAAGATGGATAATAAATACCTTCATATATGCCGGGTTGATAACTCTGGGACATGTGCTTATAGATACCTTGGGCGGATATGCCTTTGCCAGACTTAAATTTCCTTTTAAAGATCTTTGGTTCATGCTTTTCCTGGCAACTATGATGGTTCCGGGTCAGATAATAATGATACCTCAGTATACCATGATGGTAAACTACGGACTTATAAACACATATGCCGGACTATTTCTGCCCAAACTTACCGGGGTATTCGGTCTGTTTCTTCTGCGGCAGTTCTTTCTTAACTTTCCAAAGGAGCTTGAAGAAGCAGCCAGAATAGATGGAGCAGGAATCATAAAAACTTACTTTAAAGTCGTTCTTCCAAATGCTAAGCCTGCTGTTTCGGCGCTTGCTATCTATTCTTTTTTGGGTGCATGGAATGAACTGATGTGGCCGCTGCTTGTAACTTCAAAAAAAGAAATGTATACTCTGGCAATGGGTTTAAATTTCTTTAAAACCTCCTACTATACTTTCTGGCAGTACCTTATGGCAGCATCTATAATAATGACAGTACCCATGATAATAATCTTCCTTTCTTTCCAGAAAGAGTTTGTTGAAACAGGAAGATCGGCAGCTGTAAAAGGATAGCTATGTTATTTTCTGTTTATTTCGTTATTTACTTATTAATTCTAACTTCGCACTCAATACCGCTTTTTAATAGTATTACTTCCGAATAAACCTTTACCTGCATATCTCTTTCTGAAGTTATTACCACTTTTTTGTGATCATAAAAAACTTTTATTCTTGAATTTTTATAGACCACACTGAACTCTATGCTCTGAAGATCCGGTGCAAGCCACGGGGAAAAACAAGCCCTATCCTGAGAATCAATACTAAATCCACCAAATCCGTAGACTGCCGTCTGCCATGCTCCGGCGCTTGAAGCAGCATGAAGTCCAAGCAGACTGTTTCCCTGATTATCTTTTATATCTGTATTTATACATTTCATGAAGTATGAGAAGGCATTATGAGTATCTCCCACTTTCATACCCATTATGGAGTACATGCTTGGACTTAATGACGACTTATGCATAGTCCTTTTTTCATAGTACTCATAGTTGGCTTTAAGTTCCTGTTCGGAAAATTCCTGCGGCATCATGAGCATAAGCATTATTACATCAGGCTGCTTTATAAGTTTTGTAGAGTTAAGCTCTGAAAGATTCAACCCCTTAGGCCACTGTGGCATTCCATTTTCATCAACTGAGGTTATCTCATACTCCTTAAGGTCAAAATAACCTTCAAACTGCTCTATTATATCAGTTTCCTTCTGCTTATTTATAAGTATTTTATCAGATATATTCTTCCATATAGCATAATCTTTTTCTGTCAGACAGAGATAATTTTCGATTCGGTTAAGCTCCACAGGATATTCATTCTTCATCTTCTCTCTTAACTCAAGAGCCTTTGAAAAAGTCCATTTGACCAGATAGTTTGTATAAAAGTTATTGTCCACATGCTCGTGAAATTCATCAGGGCCGATCACAGAGTTTATCTCCCAGATATCCTTATTCTTATTATATACAGCTCTTCCTGTCCAGAACCGGCAGACTTCAAATATTATTTCAGAACCGTATTTAAACATAAAATCTTTATCTTCGGTAGCCCTGTAATACTCAAAAATACTGAAAACTATGTCACTGCTTATATGGACTTCAATCTCACCGGTCCATATCCGTACAGGCTTATTGTTATAATCGTATCCCCACTTGGGAGTTGTTTCTAATCCGTCATCAGCAGACTCCCAAGCATACTGAGCGCCTGAAAAACCATTCATAAAAGCATTCCGTCTGGCACCGTCCAGTGTATTATATCTGTACATCAAAAGAGCTTTAGCTACCTGCGGCTGTGTGTATATAAAAAACGGAAGCATAAATATTTCTGTATCCCAAAAAACATGTCCTTTGTATCCCTCTCCATGGAGTCCTTTTGCTCCTATGCTTACGGTCGGATCTTTATCATATGCGCACGAAGAAAGATGGAAGATATTAAATCTAAGTGCCTTCTGAGCCTCTTCATTTCCCTGTATTTTTATATCAGAGCTATTCCAAAAACCTTGCCATATCTCTGAATGTTTTTCAAGTTCGGCTTCATACCCGTCAGCTATAAAAGCTTCTATTTCCCTTTTACAATCCGTTGAGGCACTGCTGCTTTCTCTCGAAGAGTACACAGCTCCGAATTTATATATAACAATGGTTTCTCCTTTTGCCGCAATGACATCTCCTGCTTGCTGAACCCTGCACTGAAGATCGTTGAACTTTAGACGTGAGAATTTTTTTTCTTTCAGAATAATACAGGATGCTTGGGCTATCTCAATTTTTTTATCGTTTGTTATAGCCACCATCATTACTCCCGGTTTCAGATCCTGAACAGAATAGACCTTATAATGACCAGATAATTCTTTGGGATTATGACCTGAATTTACCGTTCCTCCATCTATAATGCTCTCAAAAACAAAAAACGCTTCTGAATCCAAAGCTGTTACACTGTACCTGCAAGCCCACCTGTGAAAGTTTTTTCTGCTGACAAACCGTTCGCTCTCAATTTGTACACGTAGACCTTTCTGAACTTCCACAATAAAAGCCGCTTTGAGAATACCATTTCTCATATCTAAACTTCTTTGATAATCGATTACATTATTTATATCGAGATCTATCTTCTGTCCATTGACATAAATGTTCATCAAAAGAGGATTTGGAAGGTTAACAAGTTCTGTCACCTGTGCAGTGCTTCTATCAAAAATACCGGCTATGTAATTGCCTGGATTATTGTAAAAAGAAAATTCATTATACCCTCTCATTCCCATGTAACCGTTTGCTAAGTTAAATAATGTACCGTTTTTATAGTTATCTTCCTTAATGTAATCCTTAACAGAAAACTCCCATAGATCCTTCATCAAAAATTCCTCCCTGTTATGCCGTATTTATTGTCGTATCTATATAACTATTATAAATATTGATTGTTATAATAACAACAATTTTTTGTTATGAAAAACTTACATAAATTTGATACTCTTATAATGAAATCGTTTACAGGAGGGACAACGTAATGTCTTTTATTAAGCATTGTATCTTTGATCTTGATGGAGTAATTGTAGATACAGCTAAGTTTCATTACTTGGCATGGAAACGCCTTGCAAAAGAACTCGGCTTTGAACTAACGCCTACACAGAACGAACGGCTTAAAGGTGTAAGCAGAGTACAATCCCTTGAAATCCTATTAAGTATTGGAAATATAAAAGCTTCTGATGCGGAAAAAAGTAGAATGGCAGATCAAAAAAATGAATGGTACGTTCAATATATTTCATCTATGACTACAAAAGATATTCTCCCCGGTGCAAAAGAATTTATACTCAAAGTACGTGAAAACGGAATTAAGACTTCTCTTGGGAGTGTAAGCAAAAATGCGGCGTTAATTCTAGAAAAAATAGCAATAACTCATCTTTTTGACTGTATTGTCGATGGAACCAGGATAACAAAAGCCAAGCCAGATCCGCAGGTTTTCCTTATATCTTGTGAAGAGCTTGCTGTGACTCCCTCTGAAAGTGTAGTATTTGAAGATTCCATTGCCGGCATACAAGCAGCACTTGCAGGAGGAATGCATAGCATTGGAATAGGAAATGCAAAAATACTTTCTATGGCTGAAAGAATAATACCCGATTTTACACATGCAGATATGAGCATACTTGTTTATTAAGTCTGAACATCCCCAAGGTTTATTTGATAAAATCTATCATTACTCTCAGAATTTAACGTATACAAATTTTCAGAAGGCTTTCAAAAATTTTTTATAGGTATGCATCACTGAGCACAAAAAGTCAAGAAACAAAAAAATAATTCTTCTATAATAGAGTACGAAAGGAAGGTGAAAAATGGATTGGATCAGTGGTATCCAAAGGGCAATTGATTATGTGGAATCACATATCATGCAGTCCATTGATTATGAAGAAGTGGCAAAACAGGCTTATTCTTCAAATTTTCATTTTCAAAGAATATTTAGTATTATGTGTGGTTTTACACTCGGAGAATATATTCGGATGAGGAGGCTTTCTATGGCAGGTAATGAACTCGCTTCTTCCAGCCTGCGGGTAATTGATGTAGCGTTAAAGTACGGATACGATACCCCCGAAAGCTTCAGCCGGGCTTTTGTACGATTCCACGGTGTTCTGCCTTCACAAGTAAAGCATGGTGCAGTTGCTCTTAAATCTTTTTCGCCACTGCGTGTAAAACTAGTTTTGGAAGGAGGAAAAATGCTTAATTATAGGATAGAGACACATAATGCGCTGCAGATAATATGCAAGAAATTGTATGTTTCCAGCAAAGATGAAATGACTCAGGAGTATATCTCTCCTTTTTGGAAAAAATGTATTGAAGATGGAACTATTCAAGCACTTTGTAAGTATATACCAAAGGAAAATATTTTCAAAGACTGTATAGTTGGAGCGAGTTTCGGTATGGATGCATCTGATCCGAAATTTCCTTACGCAATCGGTGCCTGTTATAATGGCGCTCAGATTACTGACGAAGGTCTGACAGTGGAGGAAATTCCTGCTCATACTTATGCTGTATTTCCATTTTCGGGAAAGATGCCTGAAGATTTTATTAAGCTTTATCAGCAGATTTGCAGTGAGTTTTTTGCAACAGGAGAGTATCAGCCTTGCGGAGGAACTGATTTCGAAGCCTATCCATCGGCCGATGTAAGTGATCCTAACTATAGTTGTGAAATATGGGTCGCGGTGGAAAAGAGATAACGCAACCGTACCATTTTCCATTTTCACAAATCATTTCAGGAGGAAGATATATGTATAACGATACCATTAAAGAGCTTGAAAGGATTATAAACATTAAGTACACTAATATTTCCGGAATTATTGTCCAAAAAAACAGTATAAACCTCTATGAAAAATACTTTAATGGATATACAGCAGACAATGTGGTTCATATCTATTCAGTAACCAAGAGTATCTTTTCTGCATTAATCGGCATCGCTGTTGATAAAGGCTTTATTAAAAGCGTAGATCAGAAGGTGCTGGATTTTTTTCCTGATTATTCTATTTTAGATGGAGAAAAAACAATACAGACCGTAACTATCAAGAACCTGCTTACTATGACAGCTCCTTATAAGTACGAGTCAGAGCCTTATGAAGAGTTTTTTGCAAGTGCTAACTGGATGAAAACTGCACTTGATCTGTTGGGTGGTGAAAAAAATGCTGGAACTTTCATGTACTCACCAATCATAGGAGCACATATTCTGTCCGGTGTTTTGGTAAATGCTACGGGGCAATCAGTACTTGATTTTGCTATGAAAAATCTGTTTCTGCCAATGCAAATAAATGTATCTCGCAACATAGAGCTACGTAGCAAAGAGGAACACATTGCCGTCATGAACAATAAAAATACTACTGGATGGGCTGTTGATCCTCAAGGGATAAATACGGCAAGCTGGGGGCTTTTTTTAACCCCACGGGATATGATGAAAGTAGGTCAGTTATACTTAAACAATGGCATATGGAATGGAAAACAGCTTATTTCATCACGCTGGATCGAGGAAAGCACAACTCAAAAGAGCCGGTGGAATGAGCTTTCTTATGGCTACCTGTGGTGGATCATTGACAGTACAGAAGGTACTTTTGCCGCTTTGGGACAAGGTGGAAATGTAATTTATGTCAATCGCAACAAAAAAATTGTGGTCTGTATTGCTTCACTTTTAACTCAAAACGAACCTGATATGATAGACTTTATTAAAACCCAAATCGAACCGCTTGTTTGAAGATATTGTATTGTTTAGAGCAGTGTAAGCCTTATTTTCTGTGCGTATGAAAAGCTAGATTCTTCAACTTTTCTCGTACGCTTAACAGTTTTATGGCTTAATCCTGCTCTTTTTTTGACAATCGTACTATCTGTATGAGCTTTTTTTCAAAGTCGGGGTCGTACTCCACCTCTATGACTTTATTGTTCTTAAGGCTTATTACATAACCTTTTTCTGCTTTGGCAAAGTCGTTCAGAAGATAAAGATAAAAGCGGATCTGAAATTTGTAATCTTCAATTTTACTTTTTTCTGCAAGTTCAGAGTATTTATAATCTATAATGTAAATTTTTTTTTCGCCATTTTTCTCCGTCATAACCGCTTTATCGACCACGCCGAAGAACATATACTCTCTGGGATTGTTGTCCGATAAATCTATAACTTGGTGTTTTACTATTCTCCACTCATTTTTTACCATAATAACGTCTTCTGAAAAGGCATGACGTATAATCGGTATTTTGTCAAATCCTTGTGCAAAAACTCCCTGTTTTACAAGACTTTCCAGTGTGCCTATGGAACGCACCGACTGAAGAAGCTTATGCAGCCTTGTTCCTTTCTCTAGGTTTTCATTCAGTCCAAAAACACTGTCATACTGATAGCTTCTTGTTTGTTTATCGCTTTCTTCGTCTGCATCAGCTTCACTTTTTTTTATTTCATTTATAAGATATGTTGGAGCTATATACTGTTTATAGCTCATGGCGCTGAGGTCTGAAAGGTTTAGGCTGTTTACCGGAGCAAATTCCTTTTGGTTTTCTTTGACCGCATAGGAAGCTTCTTGGTAATCAAAAGAACTTCCGTCAAAATTTATCATGTCAGCGTACCTACTGTCGATCGAACTGAAAAAGCCGCTGTATTTATTATCCATAACGTCTTTTTCATTTTTTACCACAATAGGTATAAGCATTTCTCTTGGTCTGGTCACTGCTACATACATTCTTCTTTTTACCTCGGTACTGTCAAGAAAATCATTTCTTATAAACTGTTTTATGTGGTCATCATTGCTGTTGTACCTTGCCTTTCCCTTGTCTGGTTTTATCTTTATGTTTTCATCATAAAAACGGCTTTTTAGAAGGAAATAGCGTTTTCCGTTGTCCAGCATAACTGAAAAATCAAGGTACTCTTGTTTGTTTGGGTTAATTTTTTCTGCATCTTCTCCCAACCCGGCGAGAATGGTTATGGGAAACTCAAGCCCTTTGGCTTTGTGTATGGTAATCACTTTGACACTTTCGGATTTTTCGTCCTCTACAGATGCCTGAGCTTCGTCTGTGTCGGTTATTTTTTTTAGAAGCTTAACAAGCTCTGCATAGGTCTGTGCCATTGATTCATATTTTTCCAGTTCTGAAAGCAATTTTTTTACATTTGAAATGGCATACCTCGGATCTTTCTGTGCTCCCGAAACCTTTGCCATATAGTCAAGTTCTGCTATCATACCTTTTAGCAGTGCAGCAGGACTTATAAAGTACTTAAGATCCTTGTATTTTTTGAGGACTTCAAAGGCTTTTTTCTGTTCATCACAGAAAGTATCCTTATTGTTTGAAAATGCCGTAAAAAGCGAATCGTTCCTGTTTTTATGTTTTAATAGCCTATAAAGTTCATCTATCTGCATTGCTGCACAAAAGGACATCATGTACTTTGCAAACTCAAAGTCATTGTGAGGATTTTGAACCGCTGAGATGGCAGAAAATACGGTTTGTATTTCCGGTCTGTCATAAAAAGATTTTCCGCTTACTATATAGAAAGGTATTTTTTTATTTGTAAACTCCTGTCTTATAAGTTCTTCATATCCTGAAAGCTGTGTCATGAGAAGGGTTATGTCACTGAGTCTTACAGGCCTTATCTTTGAAAGAATCTTTCCTGTGTTCTCGTCCCTTTCACGGAATGACAGCTCTTGTCCAAGAAGTTTGATAATTGTCCAGGCAACGGTTTGGATTTCTTTTTCTTTCAGAATATCTTTTTTACTTTTTTCTTCATCTCTTTCGGTGCGTATTATTACTTTTACTCTTTTTGTATCTTCGTTTAAAAGTTTAGGAACAACGTCTGTGTCTTCTTCTTTTTCCTCCCAACCGCAAAGATCTTGGTCTTTAAACAAAATATTATTGTAAAGATCGTTGTCTACGACTATCATCTGCCGTGAGTACTCATCGTCATTGTCAGAGCAGAAAAGGATCTTCTCTGCCATGTAGTTTGAAAAATTCACAATCTGTCCGTCAGATCTGTAGTTTTTACTAAGCGCTTGTTTTATATACTTTTCATCATGAGCCATCTTTGATTCAAACTCTTTTTCCATCGCAGAAAAAACCGAAAGATCGGCTCCCCTGAATCTGTATATGGATTGTTTTCTGTCTCCTACAAGAAAAATATGGTTGTCTTTGGTATGAATAAGATTAAATATACTGCTCTGCATATCGTCGGTATCCTGAAACTCATCCACTATTATGTATTTAAACTTTTCCCTGTAACGATCTAGTATCTCTTCATTCTCAAAAACCTGAAGGACTTTTTCCATTATTCCTTTGAAGTCAAACGTAAATTGGTCTGAGGTATAGTAAAGGTAAAACTCTCTGGCTATGAGTACTGTTTTTTTAAATAACCATGAAGCCTTAATATATTTTTCTGTATCCTGTGAGTCAAGATTAAGTTCATCTAAAGTATCTGAATGTGCAAGGGTAACTCTCCATTTAAGAACCGCCTGTTCAAGACTTTCTTTGAGTTTGGAAAAACCCATGTCATTGAAAATAAACTCAACTGCCTCTACAAACTTTTCTTTGTGCATTATCAGTTCATCTGTAAGTTTTTTTATGCTTTCAGCCCTCTCGTCTGAAAGATTAAGCTCCTGAAAAAACTCTCTGTTTTCGTAAATCATAAAAAGTACCTTAAGAGTGTTATAACACGCTCTCTCTATCTCCCTGTCACGTTTTACTTCATTAATAACGGTAAAGTTCGGATCAACGCCTATGGCAATATTATTTTCTCTGAGTATTTTCGAATAGAAGCTGTCTATGGTTGTTATCCAGGCTCTTGCGATATTTATTTTTACGGCATGCCAAAAGAAAGGATTCTCTCTTTCTGAAAGTTTTTTTTCTATTTCATTCATTATTCTTTCGCGCATCTCAGCTGCTGCTTTATTGGTAAAGGTTACCGCCAGAATATTTTCGACAATCTGAGGATTGTTTTTATTTTTATTGAGTATGCTCATATAGTATTCTTTAAGGGTGAATGTTTTGCCGGTACCTGCAGAAGCGGAAATAAAGAAATTTCTGTCCGGATCCTGTTTTATCTGTGTAATTATATCCATTCTAATCACCTTGCCTTGAGTGAAAAATCTTCATGATACCCCAGAAGTGAGCAAAGCTTGAGATACTCACATCCTGAGTATTCATAACCTATGCAGGGATAACTGCTTTCGGAGGAGCTTGCGTTTTCATACTTTTCTCTCATCTGAATAAGAAATCTTTTCCTTTTGGGTTCAAATACCGCCAACGGAAAAAAATAAGAATTTTTGATGTCTGTGATCACTTCGCTTAACCATGTATCAAACTCTGAAAAGTTAAAGCTCACATACTCCGTTGACTTACCGCTTTTTTTCATGTATACCTCGTTGTTCTGTATCTTTATCACAAGACTTTTATTTGATTTATCTTCCTTTGTAACAAGAAAAATAAGATAAACATCCTCTCCTTCCGTATAGTTAAGAGAGTTAAGTATCTTATAGTAAAGAAAAAGCTGCTCGGACTGAAAATGCTCCGAATTTTTATAATCGATTATGCCTATTGCACCTTCTTTTTTTTCTAAAAAGGTATCGGTTTTTGAAGGCTTATACTCATAGTTTTCATCAACCATGTCTATTCTGTCTATTCTGGTATTTATTCTTATGGTGTCATTATTGTGTACTATGCTTGTTTCAAATGGTTTTTCGAGTGCATCGACCTTTGCAAACCTTATTTTTTTATTTTTTTTATCAAGTCTTACATAGCCATCAGAAATGTATTCAACAACTGAAAAAAGATCCTGGGCTATTCTCTGTGACTCCTGCTTTCTTACTATCTCATACTGGTAAAGGCCTTCTTTGAACTGGTCAATCCAGCGGTTTTGAACAATTTGATATATCCACTGCAAAAAATTCTTATCGTTGGAAAGAGCATCCGAAAGATCATTCCTTGAAGGGTATGTATTAAAAATATCGTAAAGCACCTTGTGTTTCAAAAGTCCTTCATTGAAAAGGTCAAACTCTTTATCGCCTTTGAGCAGCATACTATACTTAAGAAAGTACTTGAAAGGACAGTCGATATATGCCGAAAGCTTGGTATGTGAAAAGTTGTCAACTTTTGTAGGTTCCTTAAGCGTCCATAACTTCAAGGCTGCTCTTTTTCTTATATACTCCGATTGGCGGATCATCTCTTTAAGCTTCTCATCCTCGCCGCTGTACTTTACATCGTTTGCTACACAGTAAATACAGGCATCTTCACGGCTGAATATCTCATCGGGACTATCCGGAACTATATTTTTGCGGTTTTCCGATTCGTACTTTATCTTTGACATTTCCATTATTTCTTTAAGATATATGCTTGGAAGTATAGGCTCTCCGGTAACTGAGGCTTTTGGATATGAGATGACGACATTTTGGGAAAAAACAAGTGATATGAGCAGGTTACGTCTCGCCTGTTTTTCCTGAACCATATAAAACGGGTATCCTCCACAGGAAAGATAGATAAGAAGTGGATTAATGCCGATTGACGGATAGCTGCTTTCAGAAAAATTGACAAAGTACTTTATCTTTTTATTTACAAAACGCGAATCCAAAAGATCCATTATCTCAACGGTATTTGAGTAGCGTTGAGAGCTTCTGAAAGTCTTTGTTTGTATAAGATTTGATAGGATATAGTAAAACTTTTCCATCTTTATAGTTTTATCTTTTTCCCTTTCCAAAAGTTTTTCGAGCGATTCTTCGGTTTTATCAAGAAGCTCCATAAAACAAAGTATGGCATTTGTTTCTGTTTCTACGGCCTGACTGTCAGGATATTTTTTCAAAACTTCAAAACCAAGCACATTATTTTCAATCCAGCTTTTTACTTTTTCACTGTACCATGATGATTTAACTTTTGGGGTATGCTCTATCTCGTCCAGAACTTCAAAAATCTTCTCCATGAGAAGCTTAAGCTTTGAAAGATCTTCAAGCTCTCTTACAGCTCTTTCATGTTCTTCTTCATTATCAAGAAGATTAAGTCTTTTGTATTCCTCATCAATCCATCCCAGCCATTCAAACTTTTTTTGCTTGATTGCGGTCTTTCTGTCATCATAAAGTATTCCTAGTCTCTTGAAGTACTTCTCTACATCTTCCATTGCAAGTTCTGTATCGCCGGCAAAACCTGCTTCGATCATAGCAATGAAATCCTGAACTTCACAACCTCTGATAACTGTCTTAAGAGGGAGAATAAGTATTGATACACTCTTACTTTTAGAAAGCGGAATATCGTTTTTAAATCTGTATGGGACAGACATTTTTTCAAGACTGTCAGCCATAAGTCCCGCACTGGCCATATCCGGAGTAACCACTCCAATATCCTGAGGCAGGACTCCTTCATACAGAATTTTTTTCTTTATTTGTACTGCAGTACTCTGAATATCAGTTATTGGATCATCTGATACCACCGCACGCATACTCACGCTTTGTGTTCCAGAAAAAAGATCTTCAAGCTTCATAAAAGTTTGAGAGGAAAGATTTTCTTCCACAAAGTTCTGACTTTTAAGGAATTTGTAGATTGACGGGAGAAACTCAAAGCTTCTGTCGTTTATCTTGTCCCATATATAGAAATCAACATCTTCAAAGATATCAAAAAGCTTTATCATAGCTTTAAACGTTATGGGATTTATATCAAAAAATCCGGATATGATCAGTTTGCTTTTTTTGTTGGTAGGATTGTATGATGAATAGAACCACTTGTAAACCGAAACCTGATCATAGCTTGCACAACCTTCTGTTCTTTTGGCAACTATTGACTCAAGAGTTTTTTCCAACTTTCGGTATAACCTTCCGACAGGACTTTCGTCCTGCCAGGCTTCTTCAAACTCTTTATATATTTCTGATTCGTTCACAAGATTTATATCTTCGGTTCTTGTTATCTCCCACTTCTTTTCAAATATTTCAAGAATATACTCTCCTGATTTTCCGGATTTTGAAAGTACCCTCGCATACCGGCAAAGCTCCGGATCGTCCTTTTCTTTTTCTATCAGTTCGTCTATCTCGTTGGCTATATATACTTTAAGAAACTCCCTGTCCAGAACCACAGCCCCAGGATTTTCACTCAGAAAAAGCTCCGTTATATACTGGTTGATAACCGCAAAGCCGTCCCTGTTAACAGTAACCTTGACTTTCCTTGCCACCTCATCGGCCAACTGTTTTACATAAAAGCCTGACGGCCCTATAAACTGAAAGCTAAAAGGGTCTGATTTATAATCATCTGTTATGTATTCACTCAGATCTTTAAAATGATTTCTGTTGATTGGAATTATCCTTAACCTTCTGATAATATCTCCTCCCGCCTACTAAAGATGCTTAAAGTCATATGTCACTTACCGCCTGTTTCCGCTGCTTTTATATACTGTTCAGCCAGTTTAATAAGCTCCTGCCTGCTGTTTATGGACGGATCTTTCAGCACCATCTCCAGAAGATACTCCAGAATCTCTCCGATCATAGGCCCCTTACGAACTCCAAGGGCAAGTATATCGTTGCCGTCAATTTCAAGCTCTGCAGCTGAAAAAACTTTTTCATTTCTTATCTGCTCAAATAATCCAATTATCTCTTCATACTTTTCATACTTCTGCAAGTTACATGAAGGGCTAGCTTTTTCATCTGCAAAACAAAGCTGCACAAAATCACGCATGTTCTCGCAGCCAACTTTAACAATTACTTTGCGCAGATAAGCTTTTTTATCGTTTTCGGATTTTGAAGTATCGTAATCTTTAAGGAGCATATGATTTTCTATCAGATTAGCCACATCACAGGTATCTTTTCCGGAAAATCTCATACTATTCATAAACTCTCTAGCCTTTTCTGCGGAAATTTTTTCATGTCCTATAAACCTTGTCCGCATACCGTCGGAACTTAACGTATCGTACTTTCCTATGTCATGCAAAAACGCCGCCAGACGGATGGTTTTCTTAGGATATGTATAGTCTATGACCCTCAGAGTATGAGTATAGACATCTTCACCACCATGATATCTGTCTATCTGCCTCAAACCTTTAAGCCTGATAAAAGCAGGACAGATATACGCCATCAGTCCTGTATCCGAAAGCAGCCTTACTCCATCAGCTCCATACTGACAGAGCAATATTTTTACAAACTCATCGTTTACTCTCTCCCTTGATATTTTTTCAATAAGATAGGCTCTCTTTGAAACAGCTTTTTCGAGTTCCGGTGAAAATTTTTTGGAAAACCTTACCGAAAACCTTACTGCCCTCATCATTCTTAAAGGATCCTCGCTTATTCTTCTTTCAGGATCACCGACTGTTCTGAGAAAATCATTGTGCATAAGATCGCTTAGTCCGTTAAAAGGATCTATAAGTCCATTTTTGGGATTATATGCCATAGCGTTTATAGTAAAATCACGTCTTGACAGATCCTGTTCTATATTTTTTACAAAGTCCACGCTGTCAGGATGCCTGTAATCACTGTACTCTCCGTCAGTCCTGAAAGTTGTTATCTCATAACCTTTACTTTTGATTAGTACAGTGACCGTTCCGTGTTTAACACCGGTAGGAATAACGCGGAACCCTTTTTCTGAAAAAACTCTTATAATCTCGTCCGTATGGGCATCAGTGGCAAAGTCCCAGTCATTTGGCGTTACTCCCATAACCGTATCACGGACACAGCCTCCCACAATATATCCCTGTCGTTTATTTTCGCTAAGAATATCAAGTATAGTCTGTACCTGCACAGGCAAGTTAAAGCTTATCCCGCTGTCCATATATATCACCGCTCATCCCGCATAAAAAATCAAAAGTATTATTTTTATTTGAACTACTTTATCACTTTAAATAATAACATAATTAATACCATGTTCTTTCAATTATTTGGTACTCGTTATGCCGGTTGTTTTTGTTTATTAAGATTTATTAAGAATCTGATTTACAATCAAATTTTAACCTTGATTTTGGTCATAAACGCTTCAGAGTAAATTTCATCAGGATTTTTTTTCTTCCGCAAATGATATATAATATAAAGAAGATGTATATATTATTTAAAGAGGGGGCAAACAAATGAAGAAGATCCTGTCTGTATTAGTTATCATGGTGCTTTCTTTCACCATGCTTATGGCTGCAAACAGCCTAAAAGCATACACCACGCTTGAAGAACCCTTGGCCAAAGCTCTTTTTGAACAGTTTGAAAAAGAGACCTCGATTCACGTTGAATGGGTAAGGCTCACTACAGGTGAAGCAGTTGCAAGACTCGAAGCCGAAAGAGATAAACCGCAGGCCTCAATATGGGTAGGAGGAGTAGGAACAGGACACATCGACGCAAAAAACAAGGGTCTAACGACTACATTCAACTCTTATGTAGCACAGACAGTTCCGGACAAGTACAAAGATCCGGAAAAATATTGGATAGGTCTTTATATAGGACCTATAGCATTTGCCACCAATACCAACAGAGCTAAGGAACTTGGAATTACCCCGCCAAAGAGCTGGGCAGATCTTTTAAAACCTGAGTACAAAGGAAGAATAAGAGTTGCCAATCCCGCAACATCCGGTACAGCCTACAATATGGTTACCAACATAATAAGAATCAACGGCGATGATGAAGCAAAAGCCTTTGATTATCTTAAAAAGCTTAATGTGAATATAGACCAGTACACCAAATCCGGTTCGGCTCCAGGAAAAAGCTGCGCTATAGGAGAAATACCGGTTGCAATAGGCTATGCCCACGATTTGATAAAATTAAAGGTAGAAGGTGCTCCTATTGAAATTACCTTCCCATCTGAAGGATCGGGTTTTGAAACCGCTTCCATGTCACTTATAAAGAATGGTCCAGATGCAGTTAATGCTAAGAAGCTTTATAACTGGATTCTTGGCTCCAAATCAATGGAAATAATTGCCAGCTGGTATGTAATTCCAGTTTCTTCAAACGCTCCGAAGGATAAGCTCCACTTTGACATCAACTCTATAACAACTGTCAATCAAAATGACAAATGGGATGCAGAAAATAAAGAAAGACTTATTGACCTTTGGAACAAAGAAATCGGAACAAAATAAATCCAGAAAAATCAGACGGTCCTAAAGTGGACCGTCTTTTATAGTACTGTGCTAGACATTTTAGGGAGCTGATAGTATGTTTACTAAAAAGAAGGTTCTGATTTTCATAATCTCACTCGTTCTTTTTACAGTTGTCGATTTCTGGGTATTCTCAAATATAAAAGATTCCTTTGACGACATAATGACACGGCAGATAATAAAAAATGTATCTGCGGCAGTTGAATCTGTCCCCCGCGAAGAAGAAGAAATACCTGAGTGGATACAAACCACCAAAAACATAAACCAAGAATTGGAAGTTTTCTATCTTAAAGGTTTTGAATCAAAAGAAATTCTTTTGGGGGAAGAAATGCAGAGTTTTTTTGATGTGCATAAGCTCTCGGAAGATTTTTCCAAAGGTCTTGAAAGTGCCTCTTATGAAGAAGTATATATTTCTCCAAAAAAATACGATTTTAAAGGTAAATCATGCAAACTTATCTTTGTACCTTCAATAGACCATGAAACAGCCGAGTTTCTTGGTGTCGGGGTTTTCCTATACAGCTCTGCTGAACAGGATAAATTTTATGGCCTGCTTTATATACTGGCTCTGTCATCTTTTGGAATTTTTTTCCTTGTCTACTATATTGGCCGTTTTACACGTGATCCGGTTCTTGGCTACACAATTCTCATCCTTTTTGCAGTTGTACTTATTTTTGTTGCCTATCCTCTTTTCGAGGCAGTCCGACTTTCATTTATAAAAGAAGGACGTTTATCATTCGAAATATGGAAAAATATTCTGACTTCAAAACAGTATCTTTCGGCACTGTGGGGAAGCATACTGCTAGGAATATGTACCGCAACAGCTTCCACAGCCATAGGCTTTCTTTTTGCATTTGTTCTTACCAGGACAAATATAAAGGGTAAAAAGTTTTTCAGTGCTATGGCGACAATGCCCGTAATATCGCCGCCATTCTCGCTAACACTTTCAATAATACTGTTGTTTGGAAACAACGGCCTTATCACCAAACAGCTTTTGGGATTGCAAAACTTCAACATATACGGTCTGGGCGGACTTACTCTTGTACAGACCATGGGAATGTTTCCTATAGCCTATCTTACAATGGCAGGAGTAATGCAGGCCATCGACTCCACACTTGAAGACGCTGCCATGGATCTTAAAGCAAACAGATGGACTACCTTTAAAACCATAACTTTCCCGCTTGCAACTCCTGGACTTTTGAGCTCATGGCTCCTCGTTTTCACAAATTCCTTGGCTGATTTTGCAAACCCCTTGATACTTTCCGGAAATTATAGAGTTCTTTCGGTCGAGGCATACATAGAAGTTACCGGCATGAACAGGCTTGGAAACGGAGCCGCGTTATCACTTCTGCTTCTTCTGCCCACGCTGACTGCGTTTTTTGTTCAGCGTTACTGGGTATCCAGAAAATCTTATGTTACAGTAACCGGAAAACCATCCGGAAGAATGCGTGAACTGACCACAAAACCTGTAAAAGTAACCTTAGTAAGTATAATGAGCTTTATTGCAGCTTTTCTTATAGGCTTGTACGGAACAATAGTGGCCGGATGCTTTGTAAAAAATTGGGGCATAGACTATACCTTTACCCTAAATAATTTTAAGGAAGCACTTGAACGTGGAAAGGATGCTTTAATAGATACTGTAACCCTTTCTGCAGTAGCTACTCCCATAGCCGGTATACTGGCCATGATTGTAGCTGTTATTGTTGTAAGAAAAACATTCATCGGAAAGAAGGCTCTTGAAGTTCTTATAATGACTCCATTCGCTCTCCCGGGAACACTTGTGGGAATAAGCTATATACTGGCTTTTAATAAACCTCCTATAATTCTTGTCGGAACAGCCGCTATTATTATAATCAACTACGTAATACGTGAGCTTCCTGTTGGAGTCGAAGGTGGAATAGCCACATTGAAACAGATAGACCCGTCAATTGAGGAAGCTGCACAAAATCTTGGTGCAGATACCCCGACCATATTCAGAACTATCGTGCTGCCACTTATAAGACCGGCTTTTATTTCAAGCCTCTCTTATACTTTTGTAAGGTCTATGACAGCTGTAAGTGCTATAATATTTCTTATTTCGGCCAGATGGTACCATCTTACCGTACTTATCTACAACTTCTCAGAAAATCTGCGTTTCGGGCTGGCAAGCGTTCTTGCAACAACACTTATAGTGATCGTATTTGTTGCTTTCGGATTAATGCGGCTCCTTGTAAGAAAAAATGATAACCTTGAAAAAAACATAAGCGCTTGAGTGAGGTGCAGCTATGAATAAAAAATCTATTCCTGTTAAGTTGGACAAAGTTTGGAAAGTTTTTAAAGATCCGCAGGCAAAAAAAGATGTTGTCGCAGTTGAAAATGCAGACTTTACAATACAACCCGGTGAACTTGTAACTCTTCTGGGGCCTTCCGGCTGTGGAAAAACTACTACCCTTAGAATGATTGCAGGCTTTGAACTGCCTACCCAGGGAAAAATCCTGATCGGAGATTCCGATGTAACATATCTTGCTCCCAACCAAAGGGATACAGCTATGGTTTTTCAGAGTTACGGACTGTTTCCACATATGAATGTCTTTGAAAATGTCGCCTACGGTCTAAAAATACGTAAAGTTCCAAAAGATGAGATTAAAAAGAAAGTAACCGAGTTCCTAGGCCTTGTCGGTCTGGAGAATCTTGCGCAACGCTCACCATCAAGACTTTCTGGAGGACAGCAGCAGAGAGTTGCACTTGCACGGTCGCTTATAGTTGAACCTTCGGTACTTTTACTGGACGAGCCTCTTTCAAATCTCGATGCTTTACTTCGTGAACAGATGAGAGTAGAGATACGGAGACTTCAAAAATCTCTGGGAATAACCGCAGTCTATGTCACACATGACAGAGTCGAAGCTATGAGTCTTTCTGACAAGATCATTGTTATGAACAGCGGAAAGATTGTTCAGATAGGACCTCCTCATGAAATTTATAGGAATCCTGTATCAAAGTTCGTTGCGGGATTTATAGGAAAAGTGGCGTTTTTTCAGGCTCAGGTAATGGAGGTTTCAGATAAATGCACTGTAAAGATAAATGACGGAGTTTACACAATTTCCAGTTTTGACAGCAGTTTAAAGCCGGGAGACAGGTCAGTTATAATGTGCCGTCCGGAAGCACTGACCCTTTCAGAGCCTAAAAAAGGACTCATCGACGGAACTGTTGTCACTAACGTATATCTTGGAAACAGTGTAGAATCTTTCGTTAACACCGATATAGGAGAAGTACTTGTCCAGATTGATAATCCGGCAGAGAAAAGGATTTTCAAAGAAGGAGAAAGAGTTTCGGTTACATTCCTGCCTAATCTTACAAAAGTACTTAAAGATTCATAACCCAAAAATTTAATCCTCCCGTACAAATACGGGAGGATTTTTTAATTTATAGCTACACTAAAATATTTACAAGACCCAATCCCCATCTTTTGGCATCTTTATTGTTTTTACAGGTATCGTATATTGAACAGCTCATACAGCTGGTCTCAGTAAATGCATTCATAAGCTGCCACTTTGATAGTCTGTCTTCTTCAATACCTTCCTTTAAGGTTCCTACTGATTCCTGAGGCTTTCCTATCTGTAAAGCGCACTTATAAATATTACCGGATGAATCGACAATATAATGACCGTCATACACAACGGCACAAGCAAGAGAAGGATTGTAAACAGAGTAAGCATACTTCATTCCCATGGTAACAACTTTTTTCAGAGCGTGTATGATATTGTCAAAATACTCTCTGGCTCTTGAAAGCTCAGCACCATTGCGTGAAGATAGATAAATCTGAACTTTATCACCATATCCTGACTTTATAAGATCTTCAAAAAGACTTTTTACCTCGGCCCTTTCTATATTTTCATAATCTACCCTAAGTATGGTTTCCATTTTTCCACATACATTTTTTATATTTGAATAAAACTTTTCATAGCCAAAACTACTGTACTCATCATTTCCCAAGAGCATACAGTCAACTACTATCTGAACTCTTTTTACACCTATCTCCTGCAACCGCAATACATTGGCTTGGTCAAGAAGCACTCCGTTGGTTATTACTGTTGAAGAATAAAATATATTTTGTTCTATCTCATTCTTTAATGCCGAGGTTATTTCCTCCATTTTATCTATAGCAAGGAGAGGCTCACCTCCGAACCAGACTATATTAATGCCGTTATACTTATGTACATTATCTTTAAGAAACTCAACCGTATCCGACACCAGATCCGCACTGTCCGAACAGGATGGGTTTGATTTCATGAAACAGTACCTGCAGTTCAGATTGCATTTGTTTGTAGGAACCAGATACAAATTCAAAATATCCTTATTGTTATGGTTTTTCTGCATTAGCTTCTGAAGCTCATCCTCATCCTTTGAAATCAATACTCCTTTTTCAATAAGGAACTTTCCTAAGCCTTCACCAATACTAACTTTAGACTTTAAATCAAACCGTAGCATTCTGCTGTCCTGATCGGAAAGCACAGTAACAACTTTATTGAATGTATTGAAAATAACTGAATAATCCTGAGATTCCTCAAAAATATTAAACCTGGAAAATACCATAAAGATCAGCCTCCGAAAGATGCAGGATGATGTAGTATAATTATTATAGCAGTAAAGTTATTTTGAACAAATTAACAATTTATTTTTTGTTTTATACCTAAAAATGCCTATTTTATAGTGTTTATATGATATGTCTTTTCATAAAATATTGTAAACTCTGAACATTTGAAAATAAAACCTTTTATTTAAAGGTTTTTTAAGAATACAAAATTATGTTAATAACTTTTTTTCAATTGTTTCTTTAATGTTGATTGTTTATTAAGTACACCCTTTAATCAGCATTTTTTGATTAATTAACGGAGGATAAGACTCATGCCGCACAAAAGAATTAACTATCTTTCTGAACTAAACGGCAGTTTATCGTATGGTCTTTTTTCAAAACCTTTTATTCTTTACCACATCAAAAATTCATCCTCTCCGGAATGGTCACTTTATATGAAAGCTATGCTCAACCTTTACAAAGCAAGGTATGACATAGCTATGGAATATATCAACAAACTGCTTGAGCTTACTGACGGTTCAAAGTACCTGTACTATCTGGCGCTTGAACTTAAATTCCAGATAGTAACATTGATGAGTGAGTTCAACAATAAAGAGGCTGCAAGGAGCATCTATGAGTTACTGCGGAAAAATCTCAATAAGCTCAATACCTCTTTGATGAGCTTTATCATTCCGTCTGTAATTACCTACAGCTTTTTATACAATGATCCCAGCGCAAAAAAATTCAGAAGCTGGAGCAAAAAGTATAAAATATCAGCCAACACACATGATTTTAATAAGCTGAGAATCGTATGCAAAAAGATTAAACATCTGGAAAAGTTTGATAACAGTTCATACTTTCAGCATAACTATGACCTCCTGCAGAATAATTTTCATCCTTCCTGTCTTTCAGCCCTTCTTGATACCTGGGCATCAACACTGTATGCAAACGATCCCTTATCGGCTCTTGAAAAGGCAAAAGAAGCTGTACATCTTTACGCAAAATATATAGATGACATTCAGTTCGGATTTTCAGAGCTCTATACGTTCTTTACCCTGCTTTGTAAAAATCTTCTTGTTTATGAAAGCTATCAGACCTCGCAGCAGCTTAAGACGTTTTATGAACTGCTTACAAATACTTCATACGGAGTAGATACTGCAAAAGAGTACGGTAATTTTCTGAGAGAAGCAGGTGTTTTTTCCCAGGATATTTTTTCATGTTCTTATAGTACTGATGAGTGCTTTAATACTATGCTCCAAAAATACTGCTCCCAAAAAATAATCTCTGTTTCAAGAACCACACTTTACAATATAATAAGGAAAAAGAAAAAAGTCAATGAAAGAACTGTGGGTCTTGTATATAAAACAGCGCAAATAAAAGATGCGGATAAAATAATAACTTCATCCGCACTGACAAAATATTATGTACGTAGTTACATCAAAAAAAGTTTCGACAGCATATATAACCCATCAGATCTTCAATCGAAAAAGCTTCTCCTGCCAAAACTTGTGCTCTACTTTCTTTCTTGTTCATACAAGAAAGAAAGTATTGTTTTCTCATCTCTACTTCGTAAAATAAACTCTGAAAAAAGTCAGCTTTTTTCTTTAAAAGAAAAAAAATTTATTGTCGATTCGGTTTTTGATCTTTCTCCATGGCATAAGGCACGCATTGAACTGATAATGAACTTTAAAGCATCTCTAAAAAAAGAAAAACAAGAAAAGTTTATCAATCTGCTTGTAAGCTTGCCTTTTATACTAAGAACTCTGGCGGTAAGATTTATACTGAACTATGAACGATACAGAAGTATTTGGAAGATACAAGCGCAGATCCCGCAAGCTCTTGAAAAAATAATCCTGAAAAACTCACTGGACAGATATGCCTGTACTGCTGCGTTCTACTGCTTTGATTCGCGGGAAAAAGAAGTTTTTGAAAAAAAAATCATGCCTTTGTTCTCAAAGGCATGACTTTAAAAACGATTATTCGATTATCTGCCGCACCGCGGATCATCTACGAAGATGATTACCATAATACAAGAACCTGCCGCCTTTTTTGTTTCTATCATACTTTTCACAGTCTGTGCCTGCTTTAGAACTTTCATGATTTCATCTCCTTATTATATACTTTGACTAAACCAAATCCTGGTATAGTCTGCTATATTGCTCTTGTAATCGCTGCAGCTTGAGGATCTTCCGCTCATTCTTGCCCATGGACATCCGCCTTTACAGATAGGTAAAACCTTACATTCATGACAGTTCACATCTTGAAAAGGATCGTATAAAATCCAATCTGAAAGTTTCGCATAGTCAAGACCTTTATCAATAGAGCCAACAGACATATCAGCTCTGCCTATCTGCATAGGACACTTGTATATACTTCCATGAGGATCTATAATATAGTATTTGTCGAAAACAGCCGCACAACTGTCAAGAGGATTAAAAATTTCATATGCGTACTGAAATCTTCTTTTAATAATTTTTTCCAAAAGTATAAGCTCATTCTTTCCATACTCTGATTCACTCATACAACAAGAGTTATCCGCAGCATATTCTGAAGGCTTAACAGATGAGGCATAGATACTTATTTTGTCCTTCAGATTGTTCTTCTGCAAAGTATCAAGAAGATCGTCCATCTCATAAAAATTTTCTTTATCTATATTTACCCTTATCGTTAACGGGATTATACCGCTGGCAAACGAAATATTTTCAAGTATACGGTCAAAGGTACCTTTTCCGTTTTTAAGACACCTTTTTCTATCGTGAGTTTCCCTCGTACCATCAAGAGTAATCTGTATATGTCCGACATTTAATTTTTTCAGCTCAAGTACGGTTTTTTCATCAAGGAGATACCCATTGGTTATCATACCTGCTGAAAAAGATGAAATTTCATCCTTCATACCAATAATTTTTTCGGAAACGTTTCTTATAAAATCCAAAGCTAAGAGCGGTTCTCCTCCATACCATTGAATTCTCAATCTTTTAGAATCGGGAAGATTACCCAGTATAAAATCCAAAAGTCTATCTTTATTCTCCTGTGTCATAGTACCTTTTTTAAGAGAACCTTCATAACAGTACCAACAGTTCAGATTACACTCCATAGTCGGAGCAACTACCAGACTAAGCACACGTCCAGCCATCCTTT
>Ga0116187_1000829_pt1 | contig 35053 bp, 33 predicted proteins | sample AD_JPNNA6_MetaG_FD_89755 | JGI IMG/M metagenome (GOLD analysis project Ga0116187, IMG submission 89755) | Active sludge microbial communities of municipal wastewater-treating anaerobic digesters from Japan - AD_JPNNA6_MetaG | ecosystem: Engineered > Bioreactor > Anaerobic > Digestate | place... | reverse complement strand
CGCGACCGGGTCGTCGAGTCGTGCTGCGATGCCGTAGACGGTGTCGGTCGGGATCCCGACGCAGGCACCGGCGAGCAGGGCGGCAATGACCTCGTCGACGGATGCGGCGCTCGGGGGCGGGACGTCGGAGCTCACGGCCGCGACCGTACCGGCTCGACCACCGTCGACGGGCCACGCCCTCAACTCACCCCCGGTTCGAGCCGATAGGTCATCACACACTGCGCGCGAGGACATGGGATGCAGCTACTCGAGAAGAAGGCCAAGTGCCCGCTTTGCCGGGCGAAGAACCCCGTGGACGCGCCACGGTGCGGAACCTGCACCCGGCCACTCCAGAACGATCCGCTGCCGTCACAGGCGCTGTACGACGAGGCCTTGTGGTCCACCAAGATCGCCTCGAAGGGCGCTCGATCATCGACCAATCCCTACGCCGTCCTGGCGCTGCTCGTCGTCGCCGCCGTCATCGTGAACTACTTCGTCCTCGGCTTCGGCCCGTCGTGGGCGCACGAGGCCAAACCCCCGGCCAAGGGGTTCGAGTGGAAGGTCTACACGGGTCAACCCGACTACCGGGCCGACCTCCCCGGCGAGCCGATCACCGGCTCGGCCGGCGCCTTCGGCACCACCTTGACCACCGCCACCGTGTGGGTCGACGGCCACTGGGATCTCGTGCGTGACCGGGACACCCGTTCGGTCGGAGCACTCGACCTGGCCCGCCGCAACGTCCACGCCGCCCTGATCCTCGCGTCGGGTCCCGCGCCCGCCGATCCGGCCACCGCGTTGTCGACGCTGGTGCAAACCCTCCAGCCCGACACCCAGCTCGAGCCCGGCGGCGTCGACACGGTGCAGGATCCCCCGTACGGGCAGCAGATCACGTTGGCGACGTCGTTCACGGGATTCCCCGAAGCGAACGGCTCCGGAACGGTGCGGGCCACCGCCATCGTGCTCGACGGCAAGCTCTACATCGCGGCGTCCTTCGTGACGGGCGGCGACGACGCCAGCCTGCACTCCCGACTCACGTCGCACTTCACGCCGACGGGCGCCCCCGAGTAGGTCGCTCGGTTCCGCCTCGGCGGCTCAGGGTTTCCATCGAGCCGCGACGACTCGATCACGACCGGCGAGATCTGCCACGACCGTCGCCTCGACGAAGCCGTGCTGCTGCATCAATTCGGCGACGGTGGCGGCCTGACGGGGGTCCAGCTCGACGACGAGCGCCCCGCCGGGCGCCAGCCAGCGCGCGGCGTCGGCGATGATCACCCGGAGATCGTCCAGGCCATCGGGGCCCGACCGGAGCGCAGCGGCCGGCTCCCACTGTTCCACCTCGGCAGGCAGCGGGTCGTCGTCGGTGACGTAGGGGGGATTCGACACGATCACGTCGACGGATCCGACCAACGTCTCGGGAAGGGCGGCGAACCACTCCCCCTCGACGAGCCGGACCCGGGTGGCGGCACGGCCGAGGCCGGCGAGGTTCGCCCGGGCGAGGCCGAGTGCCTCGGCCGATGCATCGGTGGCCCAGACCGAGGTGGCGACGCGCTCGGACGCGATCGACAAGGCGATCGCTCCCGAGCCGGTGCCGAGGTCGACGACGGACACGGGCGACCGCCCGGTCTCGGCGAGCACACGATCGACGTGGGAGAGCGCCACGTCGACCAGCATCTCGGTCTCGGGACGCGGGATCAGGGCGCGACGGTCGACGGCGAGATCGAGCCGGCGGAAGCCCCAACTCCCCACGACGTACTGCAGCGGTTCACCCGCCTCGCGCCGGGCGACCATCAAGTCATATGCCGCCATGGCTCGTTCGGTGACCCGTTCGGTCCGGGCGAGGACGAACCGGGGCCCGTCGAACCCCGACGCGGCTTCGACGATTCGGCGTGCGTCCACGGCGGCGGACGCGGAACCGACACGTTCGAAGCGGGCCCGGGCCTCGTCGAGCAGCTCGCCCCAGGTGACCGTGCCGGCCAGGTCGTCCTCGGCCATCGTCGAAGCGGCGTCGGGCTCAGTCACCGAGATCGGCGAGTTGATGGGTCCGCTCGTCGGTCACCAGCGCGTCACTCACCTCGTCGAGCTCCCCCGCCAGCACCTTGTCGAGGTTGTAGGCGGTGAACCCGATGCGGTGATCCGACACCCGGTTCTCCTTGAAGTTGTAGGTGCGGATCTTCTCGCTGCGACCACCGCCGCCGACCTGGCTCTTCCGGGCGCTCGACAGCTCGGCCGCCTGACGGTCCTGTTCGGCCTTGAGGATGCGGCTCCGCAGCACGACCAGCGCCTTGGTCTTGTTCTGGAGCTGGCTCTTCTCGTCCTGCATCGACACGACGATGCCGGTTGGCTTGTGGGTGATGCGGACGGCGGAGTCGGTCGTGTTCACCGACTGGCCGCCGGGGCCCGACGATCGGTAGATGTCGATCACCAGGTCGTTGGGGTCGATCACGACGTCGACCTCCTCGGCCTCGGGCAGCACCGTCACGGTTGCGGACGACGTGTGCACCCGGCCCTGGGACTCGGTGACCGGCACCCGTTGGACACGGTGCGGCCCGGCCTCGAACTTCATCCGAGACCACGCGCCCTCACCCTTGAGGAGGAACGTGACATCGCTGAAGCCGCCGAGATCCGACGGTGAGCTGTTCATCACCTCGAACCCCCAGCCCTGGCGGGCGGCGAACGCTCGGTACATCTCGAACAGGTCGCGGGCGAAGAGGTTGGCCTCCTCGCCGCCCTCGGCGCCGCGAATCTCGATGATGACGTTGCGGTCGTCGTTGGGGTCGCGGGGAATGAGCAGGACCTTGATCTCGCCCTCGAGCTCCTCGATGCGCTGCTCGGCGCCGTCGACCTCGGCCCGCATGGTCTCGCGGTCGTCGCCCGCGAGCTCGGCGAACATCTCCTTGGCCGTCTCGAGGTCCTCGGTCACCTGGCGAAGCTCCTGCGACCGTTCGACGATCGGTTCGAGCTCCTTGCGACGCTTCGACAGCATCACGAACCGCGACTGGTCGGAGAACACGTCGGGATCGGCGAGCATGGCGTCGACGTCGCGCAACTCACGTTCGAGAGAGGTCAGTCGGTCAAGCACGGAGACCAATTGTACTGATCCCCACCGAGCCTGTTTTGTGGCATCAGTAGGGCAAATCGAGTTCGACGAAGCGGGCGGGGACTCGGAGCTGTGCAGCTACCGCTCGGGTCACCGACACCAGGATCCGAGCCGGCCCGCAGATGACCAGCTCGGCATCGGCAGCGACTGCGGCGCGGGTGTCCGCCGCCAGGGGCACGACGTCGAGATCGACTCCCGCGGTGCACACGACCACGATCGGGGTCCCCGCCGCGGTCACACCCACCGCCGCCGACGGCTGCGACTCGCGCAGGCTCTCGGGCTCGATCGTCGTGTCGACCGCGATCAGCTCGGCGGCACCGACCAGCGACGGGTCGGCGAGGACGAGCCGGCGCAGCCATCGTTCGGGCACGAGGTCGCGAAGCGGATGTGTGGTGGCACCGGGGCGGCGGTAGCGGCGCACCATCTCGACCGCCTTGGCGAGCGCCTCGGCCGTCGGGACGTTCGAGAACATCATCGCCGAGATCTCCCGGTCGAAGCGTCCGACCCCGACCTCGAGCCGCGTCGTGCCGTCGACCTCGACGACCCGGCCGACTTCGAGCCCGAGCACCTCGGCCTTGGTGACCCCGTACTCGACCACGACGTCGACGTCGGCCGCTGCGAGCAGCGCGGCGATCTCGTCGGTCGGGAGCAGCGGCGGCGGTGCGACCGGTGGGGCGACAGGGACGGCGTCGACGGCGACCGTGCCGTCGATGCGGCGCACCTCGATGGGCAGCGCGAACAGCGTCGCCTCACGAGCGAGGTGACCGGCGACATCGGCACCGGCCTCGACGATCAGCACGAGCGACGACGCGCCCTTCCGGACGGCCCACGTGACCGCGCCGCCCAGGGACCGACGGTCGGCCGATTCGATCAGGATCCACGCCCGGCCGCTCGGGTCGATGAGCCCTGCGCCGGTGCCGAGGGGGCCGGCGTCGCTCGCCGTCGCCCGGTCGACCCCGCTCAGGGCGACCAGCTTGGCGACGCGCAACTGCCCGAGGCGCTCCTCGGGCAGTGCAGTCATTCGAACTCCGGACGTTGGGGGTACCGAAGTACCCGGCTCACTCGTCGGTGGACTCGGACGCCTCGACGGGAGCAGCGGCCTCGGGGCCCTTGCGCTTGCGCTCGCCGTAACGCTTCTGGAAACGCTCGACGCGGCCGGCGGTGTCGATGATCTTCATCGTGCCGGTGAAGAACGGGTGCGTGAAGGCCGAGATCTCGACCTTGGCGAGCGGGTACTCGTTGCCGTCGTCCCACACGACCGTCTCGTTCGACGCGATCGTCGACCGGGTCAGGATGCGATCGCCCGACGACGTGTCCTGGAACACGACGTAGCGGTAGTTGGGGTGGATGTCTGCCTTCATAGTGGTGCCAGCCTAGGGAATCGGGGTGAACGCCGCCAACCAAGCGTGGTGGCGACGGGACGGACGGTGGGTGGAACGGGACGGGGACCGCAGGTCAGCCCTGCGCGCGCCGCTCGAGCTCGTCGAGCAGGTTCTGCTGGGCGGCCGGCGTTGCGGACGTGTCGAGCGCGACGTTGAGTGCACCCGACGAGTCGCCGGTGAGCCGGAGCTCGCGGTTGGCGGTGTCCTTGAACTCGTCGTAGATCGCCGCGTCGAGCGCCGAGCCGGTCTCGATGGCCGCGGTGGCGACGACGGTGAGCGAGCCACCCTCTTCGATGTTGCGAGCGGCCCCGAAGAACCGCTTCGTGGGGTAGAGCGCGCTGGCGTCGAGACCGCCGGCGAGGATGTGACCGTTGGGAGCGGCGGTCACGTTGTAGGCCTTGGCCAGGCGGGTGATGCCGTCGAGCAGGATCGCCACGTCGTAGCCGTACTCCACCAGACGCTTGGCGTGCTCGATGGTGAGCTCGGCGACCGCGGTGTGTTCCTCGGCGGGCCGGTCGAACGTCGAGGCGACGACTTCGCCGCCCTCGATCGTGCGACGGAACTCGGTCACGTCCTCGGGACGCTCGTCGATGAGCAGCACGATCAACTGCACATCGGGATGGTTGGCCTCGATCGAGGTGGCGATCTGCTTGAGGACCTCCGTGCGACCCGACCGCGGCGGGGCGGCCACGAGGGCGCGTTGACCCTTGCCGATCGGGGCGATGGCGTCGATGAGCGCTCCGGTGCGATCGCCGTCGGTCGACTCACGGGCGAGGGCCAGCTCGTCGTCGGGAAGGATCGGCGTGAGGTCGTCGAAGCGGGGACGGTTGCGCGCCGCCTCGGGATCCATGCCGTTCACGGTCTCGACGCGGGTCAGCGCCGGGTTCTTCTCCTTGTGACCGGCGGGCCGGGCGAGGCCCGTGAGGTGGTCGCCCTTGCGGAGACCGAGCTGACGGCACTGCTTGACCGACACGTAGACGTCGTCGCGGCTCGGCAGGAACCCGGCGACCCGGAGGAAGCCGTACCCGTCGTCGCGGAGGTCGAGCAAACCCGACACCTCGACGGGCTCGCCGTCGAACTCCTGGCCCGGTGCGCCGGCGCCGGCACCGGCGTCGCCCTCGGCACGATCGCGGCCCCGCCGGCGGCGACGACGATTGCGACCGCCGCCCTCGCCCTCGGGGGTCTCACCGCCGTCGGACGGCGACGACACGTCGGCCGACGCGTCGTCGGCACGTGCCGGCTCGTCCTGCGCCTCGTCGTGGGACTGGCTCGCCGACTCGTCGGCATCGTCGGCGGCCTCGTGATCGGCCTCGACGGTCGGCAGCTGCTGCTGGCCGGCGATCGGGGCATCGGTGGTGGCCTCGACGACTGCGGCGCCGGTCGCCTCGGCGGCGATGTCGGCGGGCGAGTCGGTCGCGCGGTCCGACGAGGGAGCCTCGGGGGCCGACGACGCCGAATCGCCCGGCTGGGCGACGACGTCGAGGATCAGGGTGACGATGTCGGCCTTCTTGGCCCGCGACGGCACCTTGAGCCCCAAGGCTGCTGCGACGGCGGCCAGCTCGGCGCGGTCCTTGCGTTCGAGCGTGGAGCGCTCCATGTTCTGGGAATCACCAGCCATTTGGTGAGTACCTCTTTCGGGAAAATGTGGCCGGACACAGGAGGTCCGACATAGGTGAACGGCCACGGACGCGTTGCGTCCGTGCCGGGAAGATCGACCAGCGAGACGGATCGGGAAGGATCCGGACCGGACGCGTTTGCCACGCCGTTCCGCTGTGTGCCCGCATCGTATCGGCGTTCACCGCTCCCCCACAACCACCGCCGGGAGCCCGGCGACGTTCACACCGACAACAGGCGACCCATCAACTCGTGGCCGGCGACGACCGCGGCGTCGGCGACACCCGCCTCGGTGTAGACCCCGCCGGGCCCGTCGACCCGGGAATCGAACAGCAGGTACGGCACGGGATCCGACGTGTGGGTCTTGGTGCGAAGGGGCGTCGCGTGGTCGGGCATCATCAGCAGACGCCAGGGGCCCATCTCGTCGAGCGCAGGGACGAGATCGGCGAGGATCCGCGCATCCCAGTTCTCGAGGGCCGTGACCTTCTCCGCGGCGTTGCCGGCGTGACCGGCCTCGTCGGTCGCCTCCACGTGGATCACGAACACGTCGGCGCCGTCGCGGAGGCCGGCGATCGCGGCGTCGCGCTTGCCCTCGTAGTTGGTGTCGTACCAGCCGTTGGCACCCTCGACGACGGGAATCTCCATGTCGGTGAGCACACCGAGGCCACGCACGAGGTCGACGGCGGTGACCATGCCGGCGCGGCGGCCGTAGTGCTCGGCGAACGGCGTCATCTGCGGCTGGAAGCCCTGACCCCACAGCCAGATCTGCGTGGCCTTCGTGTCGAACCGGGCCACGATCTCGCGGCTCGCCTCCATCACGTCACGCAGCCGTTGTGCGGCGGCACCCGTCGGCCATACGGCCGCCTGATCGGTGATGTCGTGGGGCGGGGTGCAGTCGGCATCGAGCCAGTCGGCGGGGGCGACCATGATGTGGCGGTACTGCACGCCGGGGTGGAACTCGAGGCCCAGGTCACCACCGGTGCCGAGCTCGGCGTCGACCGCCGCGATGATGGCCGCGGCGAGGTCGTTGTCGGGATGTCCACCGGCGAAGTCGACCATGGTGCCGTCGGCACCGACGGTCACGAGGTTCGTTCGGTACGCGAGGCGGTCGGCCGGGAGCTTCAATCCGAGTGCCGCCGCCTCGATCGGCGCACGACCGGTGTGGAAGCGGGCGGGGTCGTAGCCGAGGATCGACATGTTGCCGACGTCGCTCCCGGGGGCGAACCCTTCGGGGATGACGGCGGCGCGGCCCACCTCGCTGCGGGCGGCGAGCCCGGCGAGCACCGGCATGTGGGCGACCTCCAGAGGTGTGCGACCACCCAGTTCGTCGAAGGGTTCGTCGGCACAGCCGTCGGGGACACACACCACGTACTTCATGGTCCGGGAGGGTAGTTGCCGGTAGCGGAACGCTCGAACCATCCCGGCCGACGCCATCACGCCGAGGTACCGAGGCGAAAGAAGCTCCCGAGGAACGGGGAGCGAACCTGAGCTGAGGTGGCCGAGGCGATCAGGAATGGGAGACGAGGTGGGAGCGGACGTAGGCCTTGAGCGTCTCGACGTCGTCGGCCATGGTCGCGAAGCGCTCGGGTCGCTCGAAGAGGTCCGCGAGGTGGTCCGGCAACGGTGGCCGCTGCCCCGTCGCCTGCTCGACGGCGTCGGGGAACTTGGCCGGGTGGGCGGTGCCGAGGCAGATGGTCGGAACGTCGGTGCCACGCCGCAGCCGTTCGGCGACGCCGACGCCGACGGCGCTGTGGGGGTCGATGAGGATGCCGTCGTCGCGGAACCGTTCGCCGATGAGCGCCAGGCACTCGTCGTCGTCGTACCGGCCGGCGGAGAACCGCTCGCTGAGCCACGCCATCTGGTCGGGAAGAACGGTCACCGAGCCGTCGGACCGGAACCGCAGCATGAGCTCGGCCATCCCGGCGCCATCGCGACCCGACATCTCGAACAGCAGGCGCTCGAGGTTGGACGACACCTGGATGTCCATCGACGGACTGAGGGTGGGACTCACGCCCCGGATGTCCATCGTGCCCGTGTTGAAGAAGCGGGTGAGGATGTCGTTGCTGTTGGACGCCACGATCAGCTGGTCGATCGCGAGCCCCATCCGCATGGCGGCGAACCCCGCGAAGATGTTGCCGAAATTGCCGGTCGGAACGCAGAAGTTCACCGGAGCGTCGAGCGGCCGACCCAACCGCTGGTTCACGGCCCGGGCGCTCGTCACGTAGTAGACGATCTGGGCCATGACCCGGGCCCAGTTGATGGAGTTGACCGCCGACAGCTGCACCTCACGACGGAAGCCTTCGTCGGCGAACAGCGCCTTCACGAGGTCCTGACAGTCGTCGAACGTTCCGTCGACGGCGATGTTGTGGACGTTGGCCGACGGGACCGTCGTCATCTGGCGGCGTTGCACCTCCGACGTCCGCCCCTCCGGGTGGAGGATGAAGATGTCGATGTGCTCACGGTCGCGGCAGGCATCGATGGCGGCCGAGCCGGTGTCGCCCGAGGTGGCGCCGACGATCGTCACACGATCGTGGCGACGCTCGAGTTCGTGGTCGAACAGTCGCCCGACGAGCTGGAGCGCGATGTCCTTGAACGCGAGCGTGGGACCCCAGAAGATCTCGGCGAGCCAGAGGTTGTCGCGGAGGTCGACGACGGGGACGACGTCGGGGGTCGATCCTGCGGGCGGATGGAACGTGCCGTAGGCGTCGGCCACCATCGCTGCGAACTCGTCGCGCGAAATCGAACCCTCGACGAACGGCCACATGACCTCGACGGCGATCGTGACGTAGTCGGCGTCGGCGGCGAGGTCGGGCAGCGGTGGCCACGACTCGGGGAGATAGAGCCCACCGTCGGTGGCGAGGCCTTCCAACAGGACGTCGCCGAACTCCAGGACCGGCGCTGCCCCGCGCGTGCTGACGTACTTCACCGTTCAGCCCTCCCGGCCGATGACGCGCAGGACCGAGTTGACCCGCTGCACCGAGTCCAGCGCCGCCAGCTCCTTGAGGGTCGCCCGGACGGCGGACTCCGACGCCTCGTGAGTGATGAACACGAGGCGCGCCTGGTCGTCGAGGCCTTCCTGTTCCATGGAGCGGATCGACACACCGTGGCCGCCGAACACTCCCGCCACCGCGGCGAGCACACCCGGCTCGTCAGCGACCTCGAGGTTGACGTAGAACGCCGACGACAGCTCGTCGATGGGGCGGATACGACTGCGGCCGATGGAGCCGAGGGAGGCATGGGTGCTCTTGGCCAGGTTCTGGGCGGCGTCGATGACGTCGCCGAGCACGGCGCTGGCCGTCGGCAGGCCGCCGGCGCCTCGGCCGTAGAACATCAGCTCGCCGACCGACACGCCCTCGACGAACACGGCGTTGAACGAACCGGACACCGCGGCCAGGGGGTGACCGACGGGCACCATCGTCGGGTGCACGCGAACGGCAACCGAATCGTCGTCGTCGAACCGCTCGCAGATCGCGAGCAGCTTGATGCGGTACCCCATCTGTTCGGCGTACGCGATGTCGGCGGCGCTGATGTTCGAGATGCCCTCGTGGTACACGTCGCCGGCCACGACCCGGGCACCGAACGCGATCGTGGCGATGATCGCCGCCTTGGCGCCGGCGTCGTACCCCTCGACGTCCGCGGTGGGATCGCGTTCGGCGAACCCGAGGCTCTGCGCCTCGGCCAGCGCCTCGGCGTAGCCGGTGCCGCGGTCGGACATCTGGGACAGGATGAAGTTGGTCGTCCCGTTCACGATGCCCATCACCCGCGTGATGCGCTCGCCCACCAGCGACTCCCGAAGGGGGCGGATGAGGGGGATGCCCCCGGCGACCGCCGCCTCGAACAGCAGGTCGACACCGGCGCCGTCGGCGACCTCGGCGAGCTCGCCGCCGACGTTCGCCAGCAGTTCCTTGTTGGCCGTGACGACCGGCTTGGCGGCATGGAGCGCGGCGGTGATGTACTCCCGCGCCGGCTCGATGCCACCGAGCACCTCGACCACGACGTCGACATCGGGATCCGACGCCACCGAAGCGCCGTCGGTCGTGAGCACACCGTCGGGCAACGAGAGACCCCGCTCCTTCGACATCGACCGCACCGCGACGCGCGTCACCTCGAGCGAGATGCCGGTTCGGGCCGCGATCTCGTCGTGGTCCCGTTCGATGAGCCCTACCAACGCCGCGCCGACGTTGCCGCAGCCGAGCAGCCCGAGCCGCACCCGCTTCGGCGGTTCAGCGCCTTCGATCTCGATCGCCCCTGACATGACCGCCCACGCTACCGGGCCGCGGTCGTCGACCGCGACGGGGTTACGGTCTCAGCCCAGCTGAACGGCCGGATCGATGAGGTTCACGAAGTCCTCGGCCGGGCAGGGCCGGGCGAAGTGGTAGCCCTGCACGTAGCGGAAGCCGAGGTCGCCCACGATGGATGCCTCCCCCGCCGTCTCGATGCCTTCGACGATGCACTCGACGTCGAGCTCGGTCGCCATGGTGCTCACGGCGGCAAGGAGCTGCCGGGCGCGACGGTCGGTCTCGAGGCCACGCACCATCGACTGGTCGACCTTGATCACGTCGACAGGCAGGTGTCGCAGGCGACCGAGGGACGAGTAGCCGCTCCCGAAGTCGTCGAGCGCCACCCGCAACCCGTGGGTGCGCAGCTCGGTCAGGACGGCCAGCATCTCGCCGAACCGCGTCGACATGGCCTCCTCGGTGACCTCGACCACCACGTCCTCGGGCGGCAGCCCGGTTGCGATGAGGAGGTGGTACAGACGATCGACGGCGACCCGGCTGAGCAGCTGGTCGGGGCTGAGGTTCACGAACAGTTGGGGCGGGCGCGGGCCCAGGCGGTCCCGAAGGTCGGCCCACGTCTCGGTCGAGCACACGAGCGCCTGATCGGTGAGCGTCGCCAGCAGGCCACTGTTGATGGCGAGGCCCAGGAACTCCCCCGCCGACAGCACGCCGTAGTGAGGGTGGCGCCAGCGCATCAGGGCTTCACCGGCGACGACACGGCGATCGGTGATGTCGAAGATCGGTTGGAAGTAGCTGACGAGCTCTTCCTCACGGAGGTCGGCCACATTGATGTGGCGTTGCCCGCTCCCCACCTCGTACACCGAGGCGTCGCCGAGACCGCCGGCCACGACCACCCGTCGGATCGCGTTCACTCCCTCGGCGGGGTCGAGACGGGCCTCGACCAGCGCGGCCTCGGCGGCCGCCAGCACGGTCGACGGGCTCTTCGACGACTCGGCGGTGGCGACGCCGACCGAGAGCTCGACCGCGGCTCGGGCGTTGCCCAGGCGGAAGGGCCGACCGACCTCGGCACCGAGACGGTGGGCGACGGCCTCCGCCAGGTAGGCCCCGTCGACGTCGGGGAGCATGATCACGAACTGCTCGTCACCGGTCTGGGCGACCACGTCGCCGGGACGCAGGCCGGCCTTGAGCCGGGAGGCGACCGCGACGGTGAGCTCGTTGCGGGCCTCGGCGCCGTGCTGGATCTCCACCTCGTCGAGACCACTGATGCCGACCGCCAAGGCGGCGGGGTGATAGCGGTGACGATCCGACATCGTCATGGCCTGGCCCAGGAGTTCGAGGAAGAGCCGACGGCCCGGCAGGCCCGTGAGCGGATGGCGGTCGACGAGGTCCCAGCCGGTGTCGCCGCCGTCGAGCGACGCCACCTCGGTGCACGTGGCCAGGACGAACGACGACTCGTCGCCGATCTCCGCCACGCGGACCTCGACGAAGCGAGGCTCCGACGACCGGCCGGCGGTCGGACGGATGCGCAGGCGCTCGACCGCCTCGGGCAACGAGCCGCGGATCGCAGCCCGGATCGTCTCGGCCGGCGAGGGACGGTGATCGATGAGCGTGAGGGTCGGCTCCAGCTCGATCACGTCGGGGACGTCGGGCGTGGCGGACGGGAACAACAGCGCCAGGTCGGGCGCGATCGCCGACCACGCCGGGTTCGAAACGACCGTCGCGCCCTGGCGGTTGATGACCGCTGCTGCGCTCGGCATGGCAGCCACGAGGTCCTCGAGACCCAAGGCGTTCGATGCCACGTTCGTTCCTCCGATAGTCGAGTCCGGACCGGCGCCCGGACGGTCACCCGCCGTCGTCGGCGGCTCCGCCACCGACCCGACGAGACTAGGCACGGTCGCCCACCCGAGGGGGGATGGCCCCGGCCCGAGGAGCGACGACCCCTGCCGTCACTCAGCGTCGAGTCGGACCAGATCGTCGAAGCTCTCGCCCCGGACGACAACACGAGCGACGCCGTCGTTCACGAAGACGACCGGCGGGCGGAGGACCTTGTTGTAGTTGGACCCCATCGAGTGCCCGTAGGCGCCGGTGACGGGAGTGCACAGGATGTCGCCGATCGACAGGTCGTCGGGCACGACACCGTCGCGGACCAACACATCGCCCGACTCGCAGTGCTTGCCGACGACGCGGACCGTCGCGGTCCGCTCGGCGCCGACGGCACGAGGCAGGAACGTCTCGTAGCCCGAGCCGTACAACACCGGTCGCGGGTTGTCGCTCATGCCGCCGTCGACCGACACGTAGGTGCGGATGCCCTCGAGCTGCTTGATCGTGCCGACGGTGTACAGCGTGACGCCCGCCTGCGCGACGATCGACCGACCGGGCTCAGCGGTCACCTTGCCGGCGATGCCGGCGGCGACGCACACCTCGCGCACGGCACGGCCCCACTGGCTGATCGTCGCACCTTCCTCGCCCTCGACGTAGGCCACCCCGAGGCCACCCCCGACGCAGAACTCCGCGAGATCGAGTTCGCGCGCGAGCGGCGCGACGATCTCGACGGCGTGGGCGAAGTTGTCGGCCGAGAACACCTGCGACCCGATGTGCATGTGGAGCCCGACGAGATCGAGCCAGGCACTCGCCTGCGCCCGCGCCGCCGCCTCCTTGGCCGCTCCGGATCGCCAGCCGAACCCGAACTTCGAGTCCTCCTGGCCGGTCTGCACCTCGTCGAACGTGTGGACCTCGATGCCGGGAGTGACGCGGATCATCACCCGCTGCGGCGCAGCCGCGTCGAGTGGCCCTCCTGGGCCCACGAGGGCGTCGAGCCGGTCGAGCTCGTCGAAGCTGTCCACGACGATCGTGCCGATGCCCGCCTCGATCGCCATCGTCAGCTCGCCGACCGACTTGTTGTTGCCGTGGAAGACGCACCGCGAGGCCGGGACACCGGCCGCCAGCGCAACGAAGAGCTCGCCGCCCGACGCAACGTCGATCTTCATGCCCTCCTCGTGCACCAGGCGCGCCATGGCCCGGCACAGGAACGCCTTCGATGCATAGGCGACGCCGTCGCCGAACGCGGCGACCGCCTCGCGACACCGGGCGCGAAGGTGGGCCTCGTCGTAGACGAACAGCGGGGTACCGAACTCGGCACCGAGATCGGTCAGTCGCAGGCCACCGATCGCCAACTCACCTTCGGCGTCGATCGTGGCGTGCTCGGGAAGCAGGTGGAACGGGAGAACCGACACGGGCCGCTCAGGCCTCGGGAACGTCGGACGTCGCGTCGGCGAGCGACGGCATGGAGTCGGGCGCCGAGGCACCCAGCACCGACAACCCGACACGAAGGCCCACGAGCGCCGCCTCGGCCAGCCACAGCCGGGCGAACCGGGTGGCGTCGTCGACGTCGTCGCGGAGGATGGGACAGTCGTGATAGAAGCCGTGAATCTCCGACGCCAGCTCGCGGAGCCAGCTCGTGACCTTGTGCGGCGCACGCTCCCGCGCCGCCAACTCGATGACGGACGGCAGGGCATTGATGAGCCGCAGCACGTCGAGCTCGCGAGGATGGACGAGCGGGCCGAGGTCGACCTCCTCGAGCGCCGGACGCGTCACCCCCCGCTCGGCCGCCCGCAGGGCGATCGAGCACAGCCGGGCGTGCGCCATCTGGATGTAGAAGACCGGGTTGTCCATCGACTGCGCCGCGATCACCGCGAGATCGACCGTCTGCGGTGAGTCGATCGACTGCAGCAGGTAGACGAGGCGGGTCGCATCGGCGCCGACCTCGTCGATGACGTCGCGCAGCTCGATGAAGTCGCCGGTGCGCTTGGAGAGCTTCACCTCCTGGCCGTCCTTGAGCAGTTTCACCAGCTGGGTGATCTCGATGTCGACCTGATCGGGCTCGTGGCCGAGTGCCTGCACCGCTGCCTTCATGCGGGCGATGTAGCCGTGATGGTCGGCACCCCACACGTTGATGAGGAGGTCGAAGCCACGGGCGAACTTGTCGCGGTGATAGGCGATGTCGGGAAGGAGGTAGGTGTAGGAGCCGTCGCTCTTGACCAGCACCCGGTCCTTGTCGTCGCCGTAGTCGGTCGAGCGGAGCCACACGGCGCCGTCGCGGTCGTCGACCACACCTCGGGCGCGGAGGTCTTCGAGGGTCTGCTCGATGGCGCCGTGATTGACGAGCGACATCTCGCTGAACCACACGTCGAACACCACACCGAGCGCTCCGAGCACCTCGCGCTGGTCGGCAAGCGCCGCCGCGTAGCCGATCGCCGTCGCCGCCTCGACGTCGCCCTGCGCGACGACGTCGGCTGGCAGCTGGGTCGCCCACTCGGCGATGTAGTTGCCGGCGTACCCACCCTCGGGAATGGGCTCGCCGGTTGCCCGGGCGAGCATCGACGCGCCCATCTTGAGCATCTGGCCGCCCCGGTCGTTGATGTAGAACTCGCGGGCCACCTCGTAGCCGGCGCGGGTGAGCAGACGCGCCAACGCGTCGCCGTAGACCGCGCCGCGGGCGTGGCCCGCGTGCAGCGGGCCGGTCGGGTTGGCCGACACGAACTCGACCATCACCTTGGTGCCCGTGCCGACGTCGAGCTGGGCGTACCGGTCGACGCCGGCAGCGACGACCGAGCGCAGTACAGCGTGCAGCCAGGTGGGACGGAGGTGGAAGTTCACGAACCCGGGGCCGGCGATCTCGGCCCGCTCGACGTGGGTCGGCAGGTCCGCGTTGAGCCCGTCGACGATCTGTTGCGCGAGCTCACGGGGATTGCGGCCCAAGCGCTTGGCGTCGGCCATCGCGACGTTGGAGGACCAGTCGCCGTGCTCGCGTCGCGCCGGCTCCTCGAGGTGGATGTCGCCCTCGACATCGACCCCGGCAGCGGCGAGTTGGGCCCTCAAGGCATCGGCGAGTTCAGTGCGGATCACGGCGACAGCGTACCGATCAGCCGTCGCCGCTCGGAACGAGTAACCACAGGGTCGCGGCCACGGCTATCCTCGTAGCGCCCCGCCCTCGTAGCTCAGGGGATAGAGCATCGCCCTCCGGAGGCGTGTGCGCGCGTTCGAATCGCGCCGAGGGCACCTGGAGCGGCCCGCGTGGTAGTCACGCGGGGCGCTCATCGAGATCCCGTCGGCTTCGCAGACCAGGGCACTGTTCTTCTGGGTCGCTCCGCTCCCGATCCGGGTGTCAGGGGTTCGGCCGGAGTCGGTGGCGACCCGACAGGCTTCGCTCCCGATCCGGGTGTCAGGTGCTCGGCCGGAGCCGGTGGCGACGCGACAGGCTTCGCTCCCGATCCGGGTGTCAGGGGTTCGGCCGGAGTCGGTGGGAAGTCGCCCGATGAGTACGATCGTCCCGCTATGACTGCCGACGAACCGCTCGACCCCACCCTCGCCGCCGAGATCGCAGAGCTGACCGCCGGGTGCGCCGAGGTGCTGCCCGCCGACGGGCTCGCCAGCCGCCTCGCCGAGGCCCGGGCGGCCGGACGACCGCTTCGGGTCAAGCTCGGCATCGACCCGTCGGGCACCGATCTCACCCTCGGCCACGCGGTCGTGCTGCGGAAGCTGCGTCAGTTCCAGGACTACGGACATCGGGCCGTCCTGATCATCGGCGACTTCACCGGCCGCGTCGGCGACCCGACCGGGCGGAGCGAGGTCCGCAAGGTCCAGACGGCCGACGACACGACCGCCAACGCTGCGACCTACCTCGACCAGGTCAAGCGCATCCTCCTCGACGACCCCGAACTGCTCGAGGTCCGTCGCAACTCCGAATGGCTGGGCACCATGGACTTCTCCGAGGTGCTCGGATACACCCGCCTCCTCACCGTCGCCCGCCTCCTCGAACGCGACGATTTCTCGAAGCGGTACAAGGGTGGTCAACCCATCTCGCTCATGGAGTTCATGTACCCGCTGATGCAAGGGCTCGACTCGGTCTTCATCGACGCCGACGTCGAGCTGGGCGGCACCGATCAGACCTACAACAACCTCGTCGGCCGCAACCTGCAGTCCCAGCTCGACCGGCCGGCGCAGACGGTCATGACGCTGCCGCTCCTCCGCGGCACCGACGGCGGCGACAAGATGGGCAAGTCGCTCAACAACTTCATCGCCATCAGCGAGCCGGCGGCGGAGCAGTACGGCAAGGTCATGTCGATCTCCGACGATCTCGTCGGGCACTACGCCGAGCTGTGCTGCAGCTGGAACCTGGCCGAGGTCGCGGCGCTGAACGAACAGCTCGCCGCCGACCCCTTCGCCGCCAAACACGCCGTCGCCCGACGCATCGTCGAGCTCTACTGGGGCGCCGATGCCGCAGCCGAGGCGGCCGACAAGTGGACGCGACGCTTCAGCAATCGCGAGATCATCGCCGAGGACCTGCCCGAGTTCGCCGTCGAGGCCGGCCCGCTCGATCTCATCGAGGTGCTGGTCACGTCGGGGCTCGTCACGTCCAAGGGCGACGCCCGTCGCCAGCTTGCCCAAGGGGCGATCAAGCTCGACGGCACCAAGCTCGCCACCGATGCCGACGTGGCGCACTCCGACGATCTCGTCGGCAAGGTCCTGCAGCGTGGCAAGCGCCACGCCGTTCGGGTCGTCGCTGCCTGATCGAGCTCCGGGCGCTCAGCCGCAGCTCACACCGGCGGGCGGATCCCCGATGTTCAGCCCCAAGGTCTTCTCCGGGGTGACGGTGCCCGCGCCCGACGTCGGCACGGTCGAGGCCGGCGTCGTCACGTTGGTGGCACCCCCGGCGGACGGCGTTGCGTTGGCCGCCTCGGGAACGTTCAGCTCGCCGACGAGCTTCACCACGACCTTGCCGCCGGCCAGTGTCGGGTCTTCCTTGACCGCCGGCACGGGCGAGATCTTCGACGCCACCAGGTCGGCCTGCGCCTTCGAGCCGGTCGCATAGAACACGGTGTTGGCCTTGGCGCCGGTGCCGTCGCCGATCTTGCCGATCTTGAACCCGACGGCCTCGAGATCGGCGGCGCCCTTGGCCGCCAGGCCACCGATCTTGACGGTGTTCAGGACGTCGACCGTCACGGTCCCCGGGGCCAGGGCCGTCGTCGGCACCGTCGTCACCTGCGAGGCCGCCGCCTTGCCGGAGAAGATGTCGAGCACCGGCTGCGAATCGGCCTTGGAGACCTGGAGGACGTCCGCCCCCCGCTTCGTGCGGAACGGGGTGGTCGTCAGTCGGTGCACGACCATGGTCGACGGGTCGAAGGACTTGAACCGACGGGCCAGACCGATCATGTCGCCGGTGCCGAGCTGGTCGTCGATCGTCACGTTGTTGACGGCGACGCCGGTGAGCACCCGGAGCGAGTCGAGGTCGTCGAGGCCGAGCTGGGTGACCTTGGTCATGGCGTGCCGGAGGAACACCTGTTGACGGGTGATGCGACCGAGGTCACCGGTCTGATCGCTGATCCACTTGCTGCCGTCGGAGTAGACGAGGTGGCGGGATCGGGCGAAGGCCAGCGCCTGCACGCCGTCCAGGGTGTAGCAGCCGGCCTTCTTGATGTTGAGACCGGTGTTGCTGTCGCGCACGGGTCGGTCGAAGTAGAGCGGCACACCGCCGACCGAGTCAACGAGTCCCTTGAAGCCGCTGAAGTTCACCTCGACGTAGTGGTTGATCGAGATACCGAGGTTGCGGTCGATCGTGTCGATGAGATTCTGGGGGCCGTCGTTGTAGGCGCTGTTGATGCGCTCCTCGCTGCCCGACGGTGAAGTGACCCACAGGTCACGCGGCACCGACAACAGTTCGACGGTCGCCTTCGCCGGGTCGACGCGGGCGATGACGATCGTGTCGGCGCGCTTGCCACCCGGCGCCTTCTCACCGTCGCCACCGAAGATGCCCTCGGCGTCGGCGCCGTCCTCGCCGGCCAGATCCCGGGTGTCGCTTCCGACCACCAGGAAGTTCTGCGGTTCGAGCGACGCCGTCGCCTCGAGGTCGAGCTCGGCGCGGTCGATGCGGTTGAACTGGATCACGCCCCACGCGAGGACGGCTCCGACGATGAGGGCCATCACCGCGGCAAAGACGGCGAACCACCGGCGGTACTTGTGCGCCTGCGATCGGGGGCGGTTGGACCCTGCGGGGCGCGGCGCCGGGCGACGAGGGCCACCTCCTCCGCCACCACCGCCGGACACCTGGCGGGCACGCGGAGCCGGCCGATCACCCCGCTGTTGGGGCGGACGACGAGCCGGTTGGCGAGCCGGTTCGCGGGGCTCGGGAGGACGACGCGCCGGCTGCCGGGGCGAGGACGAACTCGAGCGCACGCGGCGATCGACGTTGTGAGGCGGCACCGGCACGGAGCGGAAGCGTAATCCCACTATCGGGCGCGACAGGTGACACCACCCACCCGCGCCGTGTCCGGGGGCGAACTACTTGGTCGGCGCCTTCGGTTCGCGGGGGAGCCCGAGCACCTTCTCGCCGACGATGTTGCGCTGGATCTGGCTGGTTCCACCCCAGATCGTCTCGGACCGGCTGAAGAAGAAGGCGGTCATCATCGGGCTGACCGGGTAGTCGTCGCGGCCACCGATCCGGGCCACACCGGGCCACCCCTCGTCGGGGCCGGTCGTGATCAGCATCGACTCGGGACCGTAGATGTCGAGCGCCAGCTCCATCGCCGCCTTGTGCATCTCCGACCAGAACATCTTGTTGGTGGCGCCCAGCGTCGCCGTGCCCATGTCGCGCTTGCCCGTCAGCGCGGCAGTGAGGTTGCGCAGGCCGTTGATGCGGAGGATCTGGATCTTCGTGTAGTACGTCGCGAGGCCCTGGCGGATGAGCGGATCGTCGATCTTGCCGTTCTTCTGGGCGGCGCGGACCATGCGCTTGTACTCCTCCTCGAAGCGGCGGTGGCCGGTCGTGGCCGACATGCCCCGCTCGAACCCGAGGGTGTCGTTCGCGACCTTCCACCCGTTGTTCAGGCCGCCGACGACGTTGTCCTTGGGGCAACGGGCGCCGTCGAAGAACACCTCGTTGAACTCGGCCGTGCCGTCGGGCTGGGTGATCGGTCGGACCTCGACGCCGGGCTGCTGCATCGGGACCAGCAGGTACGAGATTCCGGCCTGGATCTTCACGTCCGGATCGGTGCGGGCCAGCACGAAGCAGTAGTCGGCGAACTGGGCCTGGGTGGTCCACACCTTCTGGCCGGTGATCACCCACTCGTCGCCGTCGAGCACCGCGGTGGTCTTGAGCGATGCCAGGTCGGAGCCGGAGTTCGGCTCGGAGAAGCCCTGGCACCAGCGCATGGTGCCGTTGAGGATCTTCGGGAGGAAGTACTTCTTCTGCTCCTCCGTGCCGTTCATGAGGATCGTCGGGCCGACGAGCGTGTCACCGAAGAAGTCGGCGCGCATGGGGGCCTTGGCCCGGGCGAACTCCTCGGAGAGCACCACGCCCTGGATGGTCGTGAGGCCCTTGCCGCCGTACTCCACCGGCCACGTCGCACAGATCCAGCCGCCGTCGAACAGCTTCTGGGTCCACTCCTCGTTCCACGCCTTCTTCTCGTCGGCGCTCATCTCGAAGCCCTCGTCGAACCACCCGTCGGGCAGGTTCTCCTCGAGCCACGCACGGATCTCGGTGCGGAACGTCTCGGCCTCGGGTGGGTAGCTCAGGTCCATCCCCGCATTCTTGACCAATCGGTCAGGTTCGTCCACTCAGCGATCGTTCACCCGTTCTCGATCGCCGCGGCTCGGCCCGAACTTCAGCCTCACCCGTCATCATGGACACGGGTGAGCCTCGAGTTCGGTTCGGTGGAGAGCAACTGTCGAAGCGACGCTGCGACGAACGCCGACTCGGTCGCGAGCTGGCGGTGCGTGATCCGGACGGTCTCGATGCCGTGGGTGAGGCCGACGAGATCCCGACGACGGTCGGCTTCGAACGCTGCGACACGGAGGTGGAACCGTCGACCGTCGAGCTCGACGATCAGCCGCCGCTCCGGATACCAGAAGTCGACCCGACCTCGACCGGCCTGGATCCAGTCGAACGACACCTGCCGTCGGGGAAGATCGACCCCGTGCCGCTCGAGGAGGCGGATGAACTGCGCTTCGAGCTCGGACTCGGTCGGTGGTTCCGGATCCAGACGACCGAGCACCGAGCGTGTTCGGGCGATCCCCGGCCGGCCGCGCCCTGCGAGCTCGCCGAACACCGATTCGACGCGGGCCATCGTCGTGCGGCGATCAACGATCTGGTCCTCGATGCACCGCTGCAGGGTGTTCGCCGGCACCACCTTGCCGAGATCGACGAGCGTGCGTTCGAGCGTGGTCACTCGCCAGCCGTTGCGACGCACGACGTGCCACTCGGGCACCGAGCTCTGATGGACGGTGACGCCATCGAGTCGATGCCGACCACCGTGCGGAACCACGACGTCGAGCGTCGTGTCGGCGAGGTCGAGATGGTGAACGCGGGCGGCGGCGCGAAGACCCAGCACACCAGCAGGAAGTGCGGCGAGCGCCGCCTCGGCTCGCAGCTCCCAGGAGTCGGGCGTGGCGGCGGCGGTGAACACGCCCTCGTGGAGCCGGCGCCAGCGACCGGCCCGAACCTCGTGTCCGGCACGGGACGAGTTCACGCCGATCGTGTCGAGGTAGGTCTGCGTGATGACACCACGGTGAGCGCGGGCGTGGCGGGCGATGCGGACGATGTCCACCGATTGCTCCTGGATCGAATCGAGACAGGAGGGGAAGGCGATGCAACCTACGACGCACCCCCGACACTCGGCGCGCGCCGGCGTCGCGGTGGACGTACTCGAGCCTCACCCGTGCCCATGATCACGAGTGAGGCTGAAGTTCGGACGAGGCGAGGACGGTAGCGGGCGTTGGTGCCCGGCTGAGCCTGGATTCCGCGGTCAGGCGCCGGGGTACCGCAGCCAGGTGTCGGCGAACGGCGTGTTGCGGACGACCATGAACACCCCGAACAGGACCGCGACGGCCGTGAGGATCGATGTCGAGCGGGCGCGGATCGGGTCGAGCCACGAGAACCGACCGGGGAACGCGGCGGCCGTCCACAGGACCGCGATGAGGGGAAGGAGCACCACGAACACGGCGTTGAACTGGAGCGCCGAGAGCACGTCACCACGCAGGAGACGTGACGCCGCCCGGGTCGCACCGCAGAACGGACACCACCAGCCTGTGATCGCACGCATCGGGCACGGCGGGGTGAGCATGTGCTTCGTCGGGTCGACGAGGGCGACGGCGACGCATCCGCACGCCGCGACTGCTGCGCCCGTCCAGGGGCCGACCGGATACCGGGCGCGACGCTCAGCCGACGGGTCGACGGGAGCGGTCATCGGTGCCTCGGTCATTCGCTTCGAGGCTAACCCCCGACGAGCGGTATCCTCAGCCCATGTCGACCGTGATCGAGACACCCCCGCCCACCAGCGGCAAGGCCGAGCGCTGGACCAACCAGTGGCTGGAGCTCAAGGCGGAGGTCATCGACGCCAAACTCTGCACCGGCTGCGCCGGCTGCGTCGTCGCCTGTCCCCACGACGTCATCGGCTACAACCACGAGGCCGGCGGCTACACGCCGTTCCACCTCGAGGAGGAGCTGGGCCCCGACAACTGCGTGCACGGCGAGAAGGGGTGCACCAGCTGCACCCGCGCCTGTCCCCGGTTCCGCTTGTGGGAGCACCAGGCCAACGAGCACCTGTTCGACCGTGACCGTGAACCCGACGAGGTCGCCGGGATCTACCAGGACATCATGCTGACCCGGGCCTCCGACGACATGGTCCATCAGATGGGCCAGGACGGCGGCCTCGTGTCGGCGATCCTGCTGTGGGCGATGGAGCACGACTACGTCGACGCCGCGCTCACCTCCTACTTCGAGAACGACGACATGACGACGTGGAAGGCCGTACCCGGCGTGGCGTCGACCCGGGACGAGGTGCTCAAGGGAGCCGGGAGCCGCTACACGTACTCGGCCAACACGCTGGCGCTCGACGAGGCCCTCGAACAGGGCCACAAGCGGCTGGCGATGGTCGGTATGAGCTGCCAGTCCTCGATCGCTCCCACCATGTGGTCACGCAAGATCGGCAAGATCTCCAAGCCGATCGTGTTCAACATCGGTCTGCTCTGCTCGAAGACGTTCGACGATGCGATCTTCGAGGAACTGTTCTGGGCCAAGTACGGCCTGCCCAAGGCCGAGATGACCAAGATGAACATCAAGGGCGTCTTCCAGATCTGGATGAAGGACGGCAGCTACCACGAGATCAATCTCAAGGAGTGCCACGCCTGGACCCGCGAGGGGTGCAACCACTGCCCCGATTTCGCCGCCGAGCACGCCGACATCTCGACGGGTGGCATCGGCAAGGACAACGACTGGACGCTCACGATCGTTCGCACCGACCTCGGCCGGGAGATCATGCAGCGCATGATCGCCGACGGGTCGGTGATCGCCCGACCCGGTGACAGCGACCCGGCCGCGATCGCGCTGATGCGCAAGCTGGCCGAGAAGTCGCGGGCCCGGTGGCCCGAGACCGCCGAGGCATCGGTGCGCGTCGGTCTCCCGATCCCGAAGCGTAAGGGCGCGTAGGCCCCGACCGTCAGTCCGGGCTCAGGAGTCCGACGTCACCGGGCCGGCGACCGCGGTGCACTCGTCGATGGCCTTGGTGAGGTTCTTGGGCGGCGTGGGCGGCGCGTCGGCGGGCTTGGCATCGGCCTGCTTGGACTCGTAGTCCTTGAGGTCGTCCCAGTCGATGCCCCACTTGCCCTGCTCACCCGACTCGGGCTTCTTGATGAGTTCGTAGATGCACTCGCACGTGTCGCTCGAAGCAATCGCGATGCTGGTGGTGGTGCCGCCCTTGGCCGTGACGTCGGTGGAGCAACCGGCGATGAAGTTGGACTTCGCCTTGGCGTTCCACTCGGTGGGATCGGGGTTCTGGTAGCACCCGGCCACGGACACCGCCATCACAGCGAGGCCGAGGGCAGCCAGGCCGCGGCGTCGGGTCTCGGATCGGGATGACTTGCCAACACGCACAGGGGGTTCTCCGTCGTCGAACGTCGGGCAAAAGCTACCCGTCCGGCGTCGACGAGACGAACCGGGGCCGCCTGGGCCGCTCCGTCGCCTACGAGCGCACGAAGTCGAACATGCCCGCCTCGGGCAGCACCGGCTCGGCGGGCCACGACGGGGCCGTCCCCGCCGGATCCCGAGGTGCGAGCTGATCGACGATGGCGTCCCACAGAGCCGGCGAGCTCTTCGAGAACCTCGGGACGGCGGCGACGGTGACGTCGGTGTCGAGGATTCCAAGCGGGGACATGTTCCAGTTGTCGGCGCGAGGCGCGCCGGGCAGGAGGGGCCATTGGGACCATTTCAGGTCGGGGGCGACGTGTCGGCGTTTCGTCCCACGGCCGATGGACTCCCGAGTTCGCGGGCACGCGAGAAGACGGCGTCGAGCATGTCCTCGGTGAGACGCCCGGTGAACGTGTTCTGCTGGCTCACGTGGTAGCTGCCGATCAGCGTCCGGTCTCCGGGCAGCGCCACCTCGGCGCCGTGGGCGAACTTCGGCTTCGGCCGGATGCCGAACCACCGTGCCGTCTCGGCGAAGCCGAATGCGCCGAGGGCCACCAGGACCCGGACCTCGGTCAGCAGCTCGAGCTCGCGCTCGAGAAATGGTCGGCACGTGTCGCGCTCCTCGGGCGTCGGCGTGTTGTTCGGTGGCGCGCACTTCACGGGCGACGTCACGAAGGCTCCGGTGAGCTCCAGACCGTCGTCGGCCGAGGTCGACTCGGGCTGGTTGGCGAAGCCGGCGCGCCACAGCGCCCGGTAGAGCCAGTCGCCCGAACGGTCGCCGGTGAACATCCGCCCGGTCCGGTTCGCCCCGTGCGCCGCCGGAGCGAGTCCGACGATGAGCAGCGTCGCGTGAGGGTCACCGAAGCCCGGGACACCTCGGCCCCAGTACTCCTCGTCACGGAACGCGGCCCGACGAGTGGCAGCGACTTCCTCCCGCCATGCCACCAGGCGAGGGCAGCGACGGCACTGCGACACCTGCTCGGCAACCAGCGTGAGGGAATCGGGCGCCACGCCGTCACTCTGGCACAGGAGGGTGCAGGGGGATGGGGAACAAACTTGGCCGCCGAGTAGGTTGACCGGTCGAATGGCCGCACGCCCCGCTCCCCCCAAACCCACGCTCGTCGTACTCGTCCGCCACGGACAGACGGCGACCACCGGCCAACTCCTCCCCGGCCGCGCCCCCGGTCTCCACCTGGCCGACGCCGGACGCGCCCAGGCCGACAAGGCGGCCCAACGACTCGGAGCCATGGGAGGCATCGCGGCGGTCTACGCCTCACCGCTCGAACGCACCCGTGAGACCGCCGCACCGATCGGCAAGGCGGTGGGCCAGCGGGTCCGGACGAACCGCGGCCTGCTCGAGTGCGAGTTCGGCGACTGGACGGGACGCAAACTCGCGGACCTCAACAAGTTGCCCGAGTGGAAGACCGTCCAGGGGGCGCCCTCCACGTTCCGTTTCCCCGGCGGCGAGTCGTTCACCGAGATGCAGACCCGCATCTGCAGTGAGATCGACCGGCTCGTGGCGAAGCACCCCGGCGAACGCATCGTGTGCGTCTCCCACGCCGACCCGATCAAGGCCGCCGTCGCCCAGGCGCAGGGCGTGCACCTCGACCTGTTCCAGCGCATCGTGATCTCACCCTGCTCGATCACCCCGATCCTCTACGGCGCCGGCGCCCCCATCGTGTTGGCGGTCAACTCGACCGGCGACGACCTGTCGACGCTGGCGCCCTCCTGAGGTCCTGATGTCGAGCTCCTTCGACCTCCCCGAACTGCGGTCGTTCGCCGTGGGCACCGAGGGCCCTGCCGGCGAGCGGGTGTTCTACCTGCAGGCCGTGGCAGAGCACCAGGTGGTCACGCTGCGCCTCGAGAAGCAGCAGGTCGCGCTGCTGGCCGACTACCTGGCGCGGGTCATCGCGAGCTACGAGCTCGCGGAGTCCTCGCCGACGTCCATGCCCGACCTCTATCAACCGGTCATCTCGGAGTGGATCGTCGGTTCGATGATGGTCGCCATCGACGAGGCGGAATCACGGGTGATCGTGATCGCCGAGGAACTGGTCATCGAGGACGACGACGCCGATCCCGACAGCCCTCCGACCGGCTCCCAGGCGCGGTTCGGTCTGACCCGGGCGCAGGTCGACGCGTTCGTGACCGGCGCACGCGACGTCATCGAGTCGGGCCGCCCGTCATGCCCGCTGTGCGGTCGACCGGTCAACGCCGACGGCCACTTCTGCCCCCGTCTCAACTAGCCGCCACGTCATGAACCACGAGCCCAGCGTCGACGACGACTTCGATGACGACATCGACGGCTTCGACGACGACTACGACGACGGTGCCGCCGACGACCGCACCGAGATCAGCGATGTCCTCGATGCCAGCGTCGGAGTGACCGACCCCGACGCCGAAGCGCTGTTGCGGGCGGGCGACATCGAGATCCTGGGCCGCATGCCGTGGAGCTCGAACGGCACGTACCTCGTGACCGTCACCGACGGCGACCGGCGCTGTCAGGCGATCTACAAACCCGCGTCCGGAGAACGGCCCCTCTGGGACTTCCCGACCGGTCTCTGGCGGCGCGAGGTCGCCGCGTTCGAGCTGGCCCGCGAGCTGCGCTGGGAGATCGTCCCGCCCACGGTCGAGCGCGACGGACCCCTCGGCCCCGGCTCGGTGCAGTTCTTCGTGCCGGCCCGGTTCGAGGAGCACTACTTCACGTTCAAGGATGTTCCCGAGCACCGGCGCTCCCTCCGGCAGCTGTGCACCTTCGACCTGGTGTCGAACAACACGGACCGCAAGGGCGGTCACATCCTGTTGAGCGACAACGGACACCTGTGGGGCATCGACCACGGCCTGTCGTTCCACGAGGAGTTCAAGCTCCGAACAGTCATGTGGGACTACGCCGGAGAACCGATCGAGACCGATCTGATCGACGACGTCGCACGCTGGCTGGAGGCCGACCCGTCCGCCGCGCTGTCGGAGCTGCTGAGTGAGGCCGAGATCGCAGCGATGCGCGACCGCGCCAACGCCGTGATCGCCGGTGGACACTTCCCCCACGACCCCACGGGCCGCCGATACCCCTGGCCCTTGGTCTGAGCGGTGTCCGGACCCGGACCCATCACTCCCTCCAGCGACGAATCCGAGTCCGAAGACCTCGAGCCAAGTGCATCGCCAGCGAGGGGAGGTTGCTGGAAACGATGCCGCTGAACCGAGGTTCAGCGAGCCCTGCAAGCAGGATATGGGCGCTGCGAGCTGCCCCAAATGAGCAATTCTCCCTCTCCCTCATCGGGCCGTACGACTGCCCGCGGCTGCTCAAGCGGGCTGCTCGCGAACCCGATCACCTCAAGGTGAACATCGGAGATCAGACATGAGCACTCCCCCGGAACGTCCCGAACGCCAGAGCCGGGCTCGCGCCGGACTCGGCGTTGACCCGACCCCCGCCGCCGACTCCGCCCCGACGACGCGGGCGGCGACGACACGATCCGCCGGCGGCGCTCCGCCCGTGCGACCCACGACCGGCCCCGAGCGCGCCGTCGACCTCGACCGTCTCCGCGCCAGCGCGGCATCGGCGCTGTCCGCCGAACGAGCACCCACCTCCGACTCCTCGCGTCCGTCGGCATCGGACGGGCGCGAGCGGGTTGCCCCGTCGACACCGACGAGCGGCGGAGCGCACGGGTGGCTGAAGATCGCGCTCCCCGTCGTTGTGGTCGCCGCGCTCGCCACCGTTGGTGTCACCGTGCTCGGCGGCGGCACTGACGGCGGATCCGCTCCGTCGGCGTCGACGACGGAGGTCACCTCCGGAGTGACGGCACCCCCGACGACGGCCCCTGCCGCACCGACGACGGCCTCCTCCGAGACGATCGTCCCGTCGACGTCCGCGGCGCCGACCACCGCCGCCGCGCCGGCGAATCCGTCCGCCGATCCGACGGCACCGCCGCCTCACAAGGCCACCTACCACGACGGCAAGCTCTACCTCGAAGGCCGGATCACCTCCGACGCGGAGGCCCAGAAGTACGTCGAGAAGGCCGCCGCCGTGCTCGGTCCGGACAACGTCGTCAACAACTACGTCGTCGACCCGACCGTACCCCTGTCGACCGACGGCACGGTGTACGTCGACGAGCCGTTCCTCTTCGAAACCGGGTCGGCCGAGCTCAACCCGCAGTACACCGGCGTGCTCGGCCTCGGCGTTGCTGCGCTGAAGCTCAACCCCGCGGCGCGCCTGGTCGTCACGGGTTACACCGACAACCAGGGTGACCCCGCCAAGAACCAGCAGCTGTCGCTCGCCCGCGCCAACGCCGTCGTCGAGTACATGGTGACGACCGGCGGCATCGACCGAAGCCGCTTCGACGCCATCGGGGCCGGCGACCAGAATCCCGTCGGCGACAACACCACCGCCGAGGGCCGAGCCCTGAACCGCCGCATCGACGTCAAGCTGGTGAACCTCCTCGGGTGAACCGCCCTGGCCCTCGGGGTGAACGCGAACGACCCCCGCCGTGAGGCGGGGGTCGTTGGCGTTCGTGCCGAATCGGCTCAGCGGGCCTGCAGGGCCTCGAGGAGCTTCGGGAGCACCTTGTGCACGTCACCCACGATGCCGAGGTCGGCGACCGAGAAGATCGGGGCCTCGGGATCCTTGTTGATGGCGATGATGTTCTTGGAACCCTTCATGCCGACCAGGTGCTGGGTGGCACCGGAGATGCCCGCAGCGATGTAGACCGTCGGCTTGACGACCTTGCCGGTCTGGCCGACCTGGTAGCTGTAGGGCACCCAACCGGCGTCCACGATGGCGCGGGAGGCGCCGGGCGCAGCGTTGAGGGCCTTGGCCAGGTCTTCGATGAGCTGGTAGTTCGCCGCCTCACCGAGGCCACGACCGCCGGCGACCACCACGGCAGCAGCATCGAGCTGCGGGCCGGTGCGCTCTTCGACGTGACGGTTGACGACCTTGGCAGCACCGGCAGCACCCGTGTCGGGAACCGGCAGGGCCTCGACCGAGGCCGCACCGCCGCCGCTCTCCTCCGCCGCGAACGACTTCGGGCGAACGAGGAACACGCCAACGCCCGAGCCCGTGAACTTGGTGTAGACGTCCTGGGAGCCACCGAAGATCGGCTCGACACCGGCGAGGGCGCCGTCGCGCTCGACGAGGTCGGTCACGTTGGTGATGACGGGGACGTCGAGGGCCACCGAGAGGCGACCGGCGATGTCACGGCCGTCCTGGGTCGTGCCCAGGAAGATGGCGTCGGGGGCGGCGGTGCCGACAGCGGCGGCGATGGCCGCAGCGACTGGCACACCGGGAAGCGAGTCGCCGAGGTCGCCGGTGGCGTGCACCGCGGTGGCGCCATGGGCGCCGAGCACGCCGGCGATGCTCGAGGCATCACCGCCGAACACGGCCTCGACGGTGGTGGCGAGCTCGCGAGCCTTGGTGAGCATCTCGAGCGTGATGGGGGCGACTTCGCCCTCGATGGCCTCTGCGAGGACCCAGATCTTTGAAAGCGTCATGATGATCTCCTCAGATGACCTTGAGATTGGACAGGAAGTCGACGACCTTCGTGAAGGCTTCGCCGTCGTCCTCGATGATCTCGCCGGCCTCACGCTGAGCAGCGGTGGCGACCTCGATGATCTCCTGACCGGCGCCGGCCCAGCCGGCGTTGGAGGCCTCGATGCCGATGTCGGCAAGGGTCAACTGATCGACGGGCTTCGACTTGGCGGCCATGATGCCCTTGAAGGACGGGTAGCGGGGCTCGACCACACCGGCGGTCACGGAGACCACGGCGGGGAGCGGCGACACGACCTCGTCGTAGCCGGCCTCGGTCTGACGGTCGACCTTGACGGTGTCGCCGTCGATGGTGACCGACTTGGCGAACGTCACCGACGGAAGGCCGAGGACGGCGGCGATCTGCTCGGGCACGACGCCGGTGTAGCCGTCGGACGACTCGGTCGCCGCGAGGACGAGGTCGTACTCGCCGGCCTTGCCGATGGCGGCGGCCAGGACCTTGGCGGTCGTGAGGGCGTCGGAGCCCTTGAGGGCGTCGTCGCTCACCAGGACGGCCTTGGCGGCACCCATGGCGAGCGCCGTGCGGAGGCCGGAGACCTCGCCGTTCGGCGCCATGGAGACGAGGGTGACCTCACCGGAATCGCCCACGAGCTGCAGCGCCATCTCCACGCCGTAGCTGTCGGATTCGTCGAGGATGAGCTTGCCATCCCGCTTGAGGGTCTTGGATTCGGGATCCAACGCGCCCGGGTCAGCCGGGTCCGGGATCTGCTTGACACAGACGACGATGTTCATGCGCACAGTCTGCCAACCAGCGGCGGGCGCTCACAAAACGGCACGACGCCGTCGACCGGACGAGGTTCGCCCGAGCACGGCTACGGTTGGCACGTCATGAAGGTCCTCCTCATCGTGAACGCGGCGGCGTCCTCGGTCACCCCCCGACGCCAGGTGGCGGTCCACCGGCTGCTCTCCGCCGCCCACGACGTGCGGATGGTCGAGACCCGCCACCGGGGTCACGCCACCGAGTTCGCGAAGGAAGGTGTCGACCACGGTGTCGACGTCGTCGCCGTGTTCGGCGGCGACGGCACCCTCAACGAGGCCGCCAACGGCCTCGTCGGATCCGACGTCGCGCTCGCTCCCCTCCCGGGCGGCTCCACCAACGTGTTCGCCCGGACGCTCGGGCTGAGTGACCACCCCGTCGACGCGCTGCGCACGACGCTCGTCGCGCTGAGCGAGAAGTCCATCCACCGCATCGGCGTGGGCTCGGTGAACGGACGGTACTTCCTCTTCCACACGGGCATCGGTTGGGACGCCCGGCTGGTCCGCCAGGTCGAGAAGCGGGCACACCTCAAGCGTCGCCTCGGCCACGGCCTCTTCGTCTGGGCCGGCCTCGAAACGTGGTTCCACCTCTACGACCGGACCGTCCCCCATTTCCGCGTCGTCTACGACGACGGCACGACGACCGAGCGCGGCTGCTTCTCGATCGTGCAGAACTCGAACCCCTACACCTACGTCGGCAAGCGCCCCTTCAACCTGTCGCCCGACGTCACGCTCGACGGGCCGCTCTCGGCTATGACGCTGACCGAGCTCAAGTCGGGGCCGTTCATCAAGCTGATGTTCGAGACGCTGCGGTCCCGCGACGCCATGCTCCGCAGCGACATCGTCGACTACCACCCCGACGTGAACTCCCTGACGGTCGAGATGCTCCACCCCGTTCCGTACCAGGTGGACGGCGACGATCTCGGCGACGCCATTCACCTCGAGTTCCGGCACGTGCCCGCGGCGCTCGACCTCGTGGTCCCGGTCGGGTTCGGCACATGATCGCCGCGACGACCTCGGGGCTCGTCGCCGGCGGTGTGGTGCTGGTGCTGGCGGTCGGTCTCGCCGCCATCCAGGCGCGGCGCCGGACCCTCAGCCGCGGCCGAGAGCGGACAACGCCACCGCAGGACGATTCGTGATCACGGCGTCGGCGCCCCACTCGGCCAGCTGACGGATCCGATCGGGATCGTCGACGGTCCATACGTTGACGGCGAGCCCCGCGTCGTGGGCGCGCGCGATCGACTCCGACGAGACACACGGGTCCCACGGGTTGACCGCCACACACCCCGATGCGACCGCCGCGGCGACCGCGTCGACCGGTTCCTCGGCGCTCAGGACGAGGTAGCCCGTCGCGAGGTGCGGGGCGACGGCGCGCACGTGGTCGAGCGTGGCGAGGTCGAAGCAGCTCACGAGGATCTCGAGGCCGGCGGCGACCTCGGCGATCAGCTCGACCGTCGCGCTGGCGAGCTCGCCGGTCGGGTCCCACCCCGGTTCGGCGGGTGAGTTCTTGATCTCGACGTTGACGCCCATCCCCGCCATCACACCGAAGGCCGCCTCCAGCCGGGGGACCGAGATCGGAACCTCGTGGTGGGCCAGGTCGGAAATGGGCCGCCCGTCGGGCAGGACGGCGTCGTGGTGGACGACGAGGACGCCGTCGGACGTGGCGCGGACGTCGAGCTCGACCCAGTCGGCACCCTGAGCGGCCGCACCGGCGAACGCGTCGAGCGTGTTCTCGGGAAAATCGGCCGATGCACCCCTATGCCCGATGACCACCGTCATGTGCAAATCCTCTCGAACTTTTGCTTTACAGGTCTGTAACTGAGAAGTAACTTGAGCTTGTTCCACTTTTCACAAGAGCCCGACCTTGCAGTACCGGCGGGAAGACTTGGGAAGACACCGGAAGCCCTCTCCGATGGTCCGGCGCTGCGTGGAACCTAGATGAAGTCGCAAGTTTGTCCTCACCCGCCTCGCACGCACCACCGGAGGAATCGTGGCCTTGACCTCGAGCCGCTCACTCACCCTCGCCAACGACGATTGGCGCTCGGTTGCTGCCTGTCAGGACACCGATCCTGACCTGTTCTTCCCGGTGGGCACCACCGGCCCGGCGATCGAGCAGATCGACACGGCCAAGGCCGTGTGCGACACCTGTTCGTCGAAGGCCCCGTGCCTCGAGTTCGCCATGATCACCAACCAGGACTCCGGCGTCTGGGGTGGCACCTCCGAGGAGGAGCGTCGCAAGCTCCGCCGTGCCTGGCTCGCCAGCCAGCGCAAGAGCGCCTGATCACCGACCTTCGCCCAGGCCGCTCCCTGCGGAGCGCCTGACGCTTCGGTACCTCGGCTGATCCGAGGATCCCACAACCCTCGCCGACCGGCGGGGGTTGTGTCGCGTCCGGGGACGGTATCTACCGCAGCGATGCCCCTCATCTGTGGCGGGGGAGGTCGGGCCGGCCCCCTACTCCCAACGCTTGTGGGACGGCACCGTCACCTCGACGCGGGTCCCCGTCGATGCCCCGCCGACCCGGTACTCGATGGTGCCCCGCAGCTCGTCGCGCACGAGGGCGGTCACGATCGACTGACCGAGGCTCCCCGCCGGCGCCGGTGACACGTCGGGGTCGAACCCGACCCCGTTGTCGGCCACCACCACGCCGATGTGGCGGTCGTCGTGGCGCAGCTCGATGCCGACCCGCCGTTCGGTCACCTCGACCGAATCGGGGAACGCGTGCTCCACGGCGTTCTGCAGCAGCTCCGTGACGACGAGCGACAGCGACGTCGCCACCTCCGACGACACCACTCCCCCGTCACCGTCGATGTCGAACCGGATGGGGCGCTCGGCCGACACCAGCCCCTCGTTGACCATACGAACCAGCGGCTTGAGCACCTCGCGGAAGTCGACGTCGTCGCCGGGCTCGCGCGACAACGTCTCGTGGACCAGGGCGATGGAGTGGATGCGCCGCACCGACTCCTCCACCGCGGCTCGCGCCGTCGGCTCGGTCAGACGCCGACCCTCGAGGCGAAGCAGCGACGAGATCGTCTGCAGGTTGTTCTTGACCCGATGGTGGATCTCGCTGATCGTCGCGTCCTTCGACAGCAGCAGACGGTCACGCTGACGCAGGTCGGAGATGTCGCGCACGAGCGCGACGGCGCCGGTGATCCGCTGGCCGTCGGGCGCCGACTCGAGGAACGGCAGCACCCGGAGCGCGATCGTGACGTCGTCGGGCCGCTCGATGTCCTCGACCCCGGGCCGGCCGGCGGCGAGGCTCACCCGAACGGCGGTCGAATCGATGCCGACCTCGGCGAGGGTCATGCCTCGGATCACCGCCTCGACACCGGAACGGGTCAAGGTCGACGTGGCGTTCGGGGATGAGTACTCGATGGCCCCGGTCGGGCCGACGACGATCACCCCGTCGCCCACACGGGGGGTGGTCGTCATCCCGACGTCCTCGGGCGGGAACGGGAAGGCGCCCGACACGATCATCGAACTGAACCGCTCGAACACCCGCTCGTAGGTCTGCTCGAGCTCGCCGGGCCGGTGCCGGAAGGCCGAGACGAACTCGCGGGCGAGCACGGCGATGGTGCGGCCGCCCTGGCGCACCGGGATGGCGGCCACCCGGACCCGTTCACCCAGCCACGCCGAATCGATGTCGCCGCGCCGGATGACCCCGGTGCGGAACGCCTCGTCGATCAGCGGCCGCTGCTCGGGGGTACGCACCTGCCCGACGAGTTCCTCCTGGTAGATCGTCTGGGAGGTCGCCGGTCGGATGTGCTTGGCCATGAGGTAGCGGCCGTCGCGGTCGAGCACGTACAGCACCAGATCGCTGAAGCAGAAGTCGGCGAGCATGGCCCACTCCCGCATGAGCCGACCCAGGTGGTCGAGGGCGGCGTCGTCCAGGGTGCTGCGCGACGCGAGCAGGTCGGTCTGCGGAGGACCCATCAGACGTCTAACGCCACAACCGCTCGCCCAACGCGAGGAGGCCGGCCAGGTCGCCGATGTCCTCACTGAAGTACGGCACGGTTGCGACCGTGCCCGCCCCCACCGACAACTCCGAGCGCAGCTCGGCCTCACGCTGCGCCACCAACTGGTAGTTGACGAAGCTCGTGCCGATCTCGTCCAGGATGCGAGGACCGAACGGCAGATCCCCCCACACGTCGGTCAGGCCGGCGGCCAGCTCGTCGGCCTCCGCGACCATCCGTCGGGCCGCCGTGGCGGCCCCCCGGTCGAGCAGGTAGTCGGGCAGCACCTTGTTGAGCACGAGGGCACCAACATGGAGCTTGCGTTCGCCGAGCAGATCGAGGAAGAAGCGGGCTTCGCGCGCCGGCGCCGCCTCGAGGGTGGACACCACCACGAAGCTCGTGCTCGGGCTGGCCAACAGGTGCTGGACCGCGTCGGCCCGCTCGACGAACCCGTCGTACATCGACTGGAACAGGATGAAGAACTCGGCGATGTCCTGCAGGAACTGCGTGCCGAGGATGCGATCGGCCACCGAATAGAAGGGCTTCGAAGCGAAGCTCACGACCTTCGAGCGGTACGGCGCGATGATCCAGCGCAGGAGCTTGGAACTGAAGAAGTCGGCCATCCGTTCGGGCGCGTCGAGGAAGTCGACCGCGTTCCGCGTCGGCGGGGTGTCGACCACGATCAGGTCGTAGCGACCCGACGTGTGGATCTCGTACAACCGCTCCATGGCGACGTAGTCGTGGCTCTGGACGAACTTGCCCGTGATGTTCTGGTAGAGCGGGTTCGCGAGGATCTCGTCACGGGTCCGGGTGTCGGGCGCGTGCCGGGCGATCAGGTCGTCCCAGCTCTGCTTCGTGTCGAGCATCGCCGCCCACAGCTCACCCTCGGGGTGCACCCCGATCTCGGCGAACGCCTCGGCCGGCACCCTCGTCTCGACGTTGCCGAAGCTCTGCAGCCCCATGGCGTTGGCAAGGCGCTTGGCGGGATCGACGGTGAGCACCAGCACCTTCGCGCCCATGGTCACGGCCGCCTGGGCACCGAGGGCGGCGGCCGTCGTCGTCTTGCCGACACCCCCCGAGCCCGTGGACACCAGGATCTCCTTGGCCGCGCACAGCTGCTCGATCGTGACCGGCGCCGGAGCGACGCGCTTGGCGGCCACTAGAGCAGCTCCTCGGCGAGGCGGTCGGCGACCTGGCGAGTGGTCCGGATGCCGTGGGAGCGGGTGAACAGGTAGGGCACGTTCACGAGGGGCACCGTGTCGGGCAGGCGACTCGCCAGGTTCGCGAGGTGCACCGCGCGGCTCCGACGCAGATCGGCGGCCAGCCGGGCCGCGTCGACCACGAGGTCGGATCCTGGCCCGAGGAGGGCGGCGAGGGCGGCGCGTCCGGGCTCGGCGTCGAGCTGGTCGAACGCCGCTTCCTCGTCACGGCTGAAGAGCTCCGGGAGCACGCGGTTCGCGATCACCGCCGCCACGTTGATGTCGGTCTCCGAATCGAGGCGGTCGATCAGCTCGATGGTCTCGTTGACGGGCATCTCCTCGGGGG
>Ga0116187_1000826_pt1 | contig 35175 bp, 22 predicted proteins | sample AD_JPNNA6_MetaG_FD_89755 | JGI IMG/M metagenome (GOLD analysis project Ga0116187, IMG submission 89755) | Active sludge microbial communities of municipal wastewater-treating anaerobic digesters from Japan - AD_JPNNA6_MetaG | ecosystem: Engineered > Bioreactor > Anaerobic > Digestate | place... | reverse complement strand
GCGGAAAATCGGCGGCAAACGCTGCTGGATGAAAGCGAGACCCTCGAGAAGGAGTTGCGGGAACTGCGCGAAACAGCCCGCGGCGCCCAGTCGCGGGTTCACGAGACCGAACTCGCCCTGCGCCAGCGTGAAGACCGTGTTGGCTTCTTTCAGGAACGCATTCTCGATGAGTACAACATAGCGCTGGCATCGTTGCGTGAAGACGAGGTGGGAACAGACGAGTATTCCCTCGAAGAACGCGACAAGCTCGTGAACGACGTGCGGGGCCGGCTGCAACGCATGGGCGAAGTCAATCTTATGGCCATTGAGGAATACGAAGCCCTCGAGAAACGCGAGAGCTTCCTGACGACCCAATACAACGACCTGCAGAGCGCCCGCGAGACCCTTCTGGGAGTCATAGCCCGCAGCGACAAGAAGATCCTCTCTATGTTCATGGAGACCTTCACTCTTGTCGGCGACCATTTCCGCAACTATTTTCGCACGATGTTCAGCGGCGGACAGGCCCGCATATACCTGCTTGACGAAGACGACCCGCTCGAGAGCGGCATCGAGATCGAGGCGCGGCCGCCCGGGAAGAAACTTCAGAGCATTTCCCTGTTGTCGGGCGGCGAGCAGGCCATGACCGCGCTTGCGCTTCTCTTCAGCATCTTCCGTGCAAAGCCGAGCCCCTTCTGCGTGCTCGACGAAGTCGATGCGCCGCTGGACGACGCCAACATCGGGCGTTTCCTGAGCATGCTCGACGAATTCACGAAGGAAAGCCAGTTCGTCGTCATCTCCCATAACAAACAGACCATGGCCCGCGGCGACGCCCTTTACGGCGTGACGATGCAGGAGCGGGGCGTGTCGCAGCTCGTGTCCGTGCGGTTCAAAGACGGTAAGGAACCGGCCGATTCAGCCGCCTGAGACCGGCACGGGCCCTGTCTCCTCCCTGTCCTCCTTGTCGCGGTTCTTATAAACGGGTAACATGTCACTTCACCCTTGACCAGGAGGAAATCGATCATGCTCGCTGTGTTGCTGGCCATCGTATCAGGAGCTACGTTTCAGGTGGAGGCGCCGGGGTTTGCCCAGCCGTGGGCCAACGCGCCCGCGCAATTCGACATCACGGAATTCGGCCCGGGCGTGATGGCCCGGGCGTTTGATGGCGGTTCCGGGCAGGAAATCCCCGCCAAGGTGCAGCAGCAACTCGATAAACGCTACCTGTACTGGACGCGCACGGATGACGGGTCGCGCGCATGTGTATACACCGTCGAGACGGAAGCCGCCCCGGCCGCAACCCCTGTGTTCGTGGGGGCGGGCGATATGCTGGCCTACGGACGCCCGGGCGTGGTGGCGGATCTGGGGGTGGGTCTCTGGGCGACCGCGATGCCTATCGACTGGGACGACGACGGTGATTGGGACCTCCTCTACAGTTGCCAGGACAAGCCGCAGAGCGGCGTTTACCTGTACATCCAGGAGTCCCAGGGCGTCTTCCGCCAAATGCGGCGATTGGCGGACGGCGTGTCGTATTGCGCGCTGGCCGACATGAACGGCGATGGCGAAGAAGATTTGCTCGGCGGCGAATCCTGGTGGGCGAGCGTGCGCAATCCGGACGCGTGGACCAAGCACGACGGTCCGTTCAAGAAGCCCGAGGGACGCGTCCGCGCGTTCTTGTCGCGCCAAGTGGACTGGGACGGCGACGGCGTGCTCGACCTGATTCGAGCCCTTGGCGACTGGGAAGAATATGGCTGGGATATGGGATTTGACGCGGCCGGCAACTGGACTCGCGGCCCGCTGCACGGGTACCTCTGGTTTCACAAGAATACTGGCACGAACCAGAGCCCGGTGTACGCGGAGGGCATCCGCCTGGAAGCCGACGACACGCCGATCGACGTGTACGGCAACCCGTGTCCGTGCATTGCGGACTGGGACGGCGACGGCGACCTCGATCTTCTCTGCGGCGAATTTCGCGACGAGTTTACCTATTTCGAGAATGTCGGCACGCGTACCAACCCCCGTCTCGCGCCGCCGCAGCCCGCGATGACGCGCGACGGCCGCCTCAAGATCGATTTGTGCATGATGAACCCGCTCCCGTGCGACTGGAACGGCGACGGGCAGGTCGACCTCGTAGTCGGCCAGGAAGACGGGCGCGTCAGCGTTATCCTGAATCTGGGCGTCAACCGGGGCGCGCCCTTGTTTGCCGCCGAGTTCTTCCTGAAGGAAATCGACCCGCCCATCAAGTCGGGCGTATTAGTGACGCCGTGGCTTGATGCCGAGACCGGCGAACTCTATTGCGGAAACTCGGCCGGCTATATCGAGGTGTTCCGTGTGCGGGACGGCGCGTATCTCGAGGGGCAGTATCTGCGCCAGGGGCGCGTCCCCTTCCGCATCCAGGCGGGATACAACCTCAGCGTGCAGGGTCCCGCCGAAGAAAAATGGGGGTATACGGTCCCGTGTTTGGGGGACCTGAACGGCGACGGGCAAAAGGAGCTCGTCGTCAACTCGATCGTCGGCTGCATCGAACGGCTGTTGCTTCAACGCATCGGACTGGTTGAGCGCGAGGCCGTCCGGGTGGCGTGGCCAGGCGAACCGCCGTATCCCGCGTGGAACTGGTGGAAGCCGGGGCCCGACCAGCTCGTCGTACAATGGCGCAGCCGGCCCAATGTGTTGGATTGGGACGCCGACGGCAGGCAGGACCTGATCAGCATCGATCACGAAGGCTATCTGGCCTTCTACCGGAACGCGGGCGAGGTGTTGGAACCCGGGAAACGGGTGTTTCTCGATGAGAAGGGCGAACCCCTCCGCTTGAACGACGGCGAGGGCGGCAAGAGCGGCCGCGCCGGCGTTCATCTGGTCGACTGGGACGGCGACGGCGACCTGGATCTCCTCCGAAACACCCAAAACACGGGCTGGTTCGAAAACACCGGCGATAACCGCTACGTGTGGCGGGGCGATTTCACGATGCGCGCGCTGGCAGGCCACAACACCGCGCCCCAGGCCGTCGATTGGAACGCTGACGGCAAGCTCGACCTCATCGTGGGCGCCGAAGACGGCCGCATCTACTGCTATCACCGGGCCGCCCTCGAACAACCCGACAAGCTCGACGCGAAAAAGAAATGACCAACGGCGAGACCGCCCCGGGCCGCTGCCTAACTTGATACGTACTCGTCGATGGCGTCGCGGACGGTTTCGTAGATCCAGGTGCGGCGCCGGTCATCGGTCTCGAGTGTGGTTATCCGGAATCCGTCGTGGCTGCTCTGGAACCCTGAGAGGGGAACCACGACGATGCCGGTGGCCCCCATGAGGTAATAGACGAAGCGCCGGTCTGGCGGAACGCCTTTCACCATCTCTTCGATGCGCTGCCGCACGCGGCCGTTTGCGATTCGCAGGGTCTGGTGGTCGTTCAAGACGCCCGGCTTGAACATGACGGTGAAGTAGAACGCCCCGCCGGGTTTGATGACGATGACGGAGTCGCAGCTGGCGAAGACCGCCATAGCCTCGTCGGCGCGCTTGTCGAACATGGCGGCACGTTTCGCCAGGTGTTCGGGATAGCGCGGGTCTCCCATGACGCGCGGGATGGACATCTGCGGAAGCGTTGTCGAGCACACCTCAAGACGCTTTGCGGCGAGGAGACTGTCGACGTAGCGCCCGAAATTTTCGTCGCGGTTCTTGTTGAGCACCTCCAGCCAGCCGCAGCGCGAACCGGGCCAGGGGTATTCCTTGCTGATGCCGCGCATGGCAAGGGCCGGTACGTCGCCAATCCATTCGCTCATGTGCATGCGCGGATTGCCGTTGTACACGATGTGGACGTATATCTCGTCGGCGATCACGAACAAGCGGTGTTCGCGGGCGATCTCGGCAATCTCCTCCAGAATCGGGCGGGGATATACGGCCCCGGTGGGATTGTCGGGCGAAAGCAGCAAGATTCCCGCAATGGAATCGTTGTATTTCACCTTCTTGCGGATATCGTCGACATCGGGCAGCCATCCGTTATAAGGGTCAAGTTCGTAGGTGACATGGCTGTAACCCGAATGTGCCGCTTCGGCGGACGAGTGTGTGCTGTACGCGGGGGACGGCCCCAACACCCGGGCTTCCCGCCGCAGGAATCCGTAGACTTTCGCTACGGCGTCTCCCAGACCGTTAAAGAAAATGATGTCGTTGGTGCTCACCTGCACCCCGCCCGGGCGCAGGTTGACCAGGTCGGCCAGGAACCGCCGCGTCTCGGGAACGCCGGCCGTATCGCAATAGCCCCAGGATTTGGGGTCGTCGACAAGCTCTTTGATGACCTGACTCATCCAGGCGGGCACCCGTTCGCCCTTCTCGATGGGGTCGCCGATGTTCTCCCAGACGATGGGCTGCCCCAGATCGCGTATCTCGTGGGCCACCGTGACGATCTCACGGATGGCGTAGCTTAGATTGGTGGCGCCTTCATGAACAATATTGCGTCGCACGACCTGAATACTCCACAGAACGCGCCGCCGCTCCGGCGCGTCCCCCGGGACGCCGGATGCGCGAAGCGCCATATTCCGAATTGCTGGATGGATTGTTCTCTCGAATATGCGCAGAGAGCGCAGACATTTATGATACGACTCCGTTTCTCTCGATGCAAGGAGCGCCAGCGCCACCAAATCCGGATAGCACGGCGATTGGAGAAACTCACACAGAGACGGAAAGGACACGGGAGAAATGGCGCCTGCGCGAAAGCGGAATCGACTCAACATCCCCGTCTATGATGCGGGGAATGCCGTCCCTCATCAAAGCCTCGCCGAAGTCGAGTAGACAGCCGAGTCTGATACCCGTCAGCCGCGGATAGGTCACCGCCTGCTTATGGTGCGCCTTCGTGGCCTTCTCCACGGATTTGAGTTCCACAAGAACGGCGTCCTCCACGATGAGGTCCGCACGAGACCCTTCGTCGAACCGGAGCCTGCGAAGCTCGATGGGGGTGGGAACTTGACGTGCCACGCGCAGGCCCCGGGCCTCCAAATCCTGCGCAAGAGCCGCTTCATACACTGTTTCCAAGAGCCCGGGACCCGTCTCTCGATGAAGCGCCACGGCGCAATCCACAATGATGCTTCCTGTCTCGTTCTGTTTCGGAGGATTCAATCTTCGTGTTCCCTGCGTCTCCGTGTGAGTTCGTTCTTGTCTTTATGGAGACAACAAGATCCTTCCAGCAAGTTCCTGTCCTGATTGGGGAGCGCTAGCGCCCGCGCAGCGGCGGCGCGGTTGAACCGCACGCTTCTGCCGGGCTACACTATGTGGCCATGGACACATTGCACACGCTTCCAGTCGCAACGTCTGCCGAGAAGGAGCGCTCGGCGGTCCTGGATGTCCTGGCCGTAGCAGGTCTCATGACTCTTGGCGCATGGATACGGATTCCCTTGCCGTTCACACCCGTGCCCATGACCCTCCAGACCTTTCCGGTGCTGGTGGGGGCGTTTCTGGTGAGCCGCAACCGCGCCATGGCGGGCGTCCTGCTTTACATGGTGCTGGGGCTTGCCGGGGCGCCGGTGCTGGCTGTCGGGACAACGTTCGGGGTCACATTCGGTTACCTTGCCGGGTTCGTTGCGGCACCGTGGGTGGTGTCGCGTTTCCGCAGCCCTCTGGCGGGCATCATTGCCGCCACGGCCGTGATTTATGTTTTTGGCGCGGCATGGTTGAGCCTGTACACGGGTTTTTCCGCCGCCGCCGCGCTGATGCTGGGCGTCGCGCCATTCCTGCCCGGAGACGCGATCAAGGCTGCCGCGGCCTACGCTGTCATCCGGCGGATATCCCGCTGAGCGGCAGCCCGGTTCTATTCGCCGCAGTAGCGGGCGCTTCCTATCGCCGGGTGCGGTTTCCAGACCATGCCATTCTCATGACCGAAGGCCTCCAACCTGAGCCATGCAAGCAATGCGCCCGCATTCTTGAACGTGGCATGAGCATCTTGCTCATGATTTCTTCAACTGTGCCGGAGGGCGGCCTCTGCCGCCCCGCCGGGGCCGGCGGAGAGGGACGCAAGACCCTGGGCTGCGCCACGCGTTCCGCGGCGGCCGCTACGACGATAGGCTTCGGACATTTTCGATGTGATACAATCGGCCCCGTGATTACAGTAATTCTCTGCACATACGCCGCCCTGCTTGGCGCGGAGCCCACGGGCCAGATCGCCTTTGTATCGGGCACGGAACAGGAAGACCGCCGGGTCGAAATCATCGAGCTCGCCACGGGCGCGGTCGCGCCGCTGGGTCCCGGCGACCGTGACGGCGCGCCTGTCTGGTCCCCGGACGGCCAATGGCTCGCGTTTCCCACGAAAGGCCCCGACGGCATGGTCATCCGCATCGTCCGGGCGGACGGTTCCGAGGCGCGCAACGTTCCTCACAAATACGCGTGGAACGACATACCCCGGTGGTCGCCGGATGGCAGCCTTGTCGCCTACACAGGCACGAACGGGGCGGACGACATTCGCCCCGAAGACATGGCCAAAGGCTCGTTCATAATGGTCTACAACGTGGCCGGGAACACCGAAGAACAATGGGGCGGCGACGCGATGAGCCTGTATTGCCCGGTATGGATGGATGCCGGGACGATTATCGCCATCGGCGTCCTGCCCGGCCAGAAGCGGTTGACCACGCACATCTTTTTCGTGAACCCCGGCGACGCAAACCCCCTGCCTCCCGAGGCCATGCCGTCGGCGGGCGAGTACATCGAATGGGCGCCCGACGCCAACATCAAGCGGAACCTTCTCGCGTACGACTCTAACGACGGCGGCGACCGCGAGGTGTTTGTGCTCTCCTACAAACGGGGTTCGACGGACGTGTCGAATCACAGGGCCGCGGACTGGAATCCCGTGTGGCAGCCCGGCGGTGAATGGCTCGCCTTTGAATCGTTCCGCTCGGGCCGGCGGGGCGTGTACCGGGTCTTTCCGAGCACTATCCGCGTATTCCCCGTCGCGGTGGGCGAGAATTACGACAATTGGCATCCCGCATGGTCGCCGGACGGCGCCTTCCTGGCCTACGTATCCGACCGGCTGGGGATTCCCCAGATCTTCGTGACCGAGATTGAGTCGGGTCAAACGCGCGAGGTCACCACGGGCGGCCGGTCCGCCCTCTCGCCGGCGTGGAGGCCCGCGCCATGAGGCGGCTGTGCTGGATATTCCCGATGCTCGTACTGGTCGCCGCGGCCCACGCGCGCAACGCCGACGGCGTCCTCGAACTCGTCATCACGCCCAACAACGGGGCGCCGGTCATCATCGGTTCCGGGGGGACATTCGAGGCCACGCTTACCCAACGCGCTTCTCTGCGGCTTATCCGCGCTGACGGTACGGCTCTCGATCTCGACCCCGAGTGGACCGAGCTTCCCGGCGGTATACTGCGCGCCACCTGCAAAACCTCCCCGGGACTCGACCTCGGGCCCTACGCTCTCGAAGCCTCCGCCGATGGCCGCGCTGATACGAATGTCCGCTCGGTATATGTCTCGGAAATCCTGGTCGATTATGCAATCGTTCATATCACTGACGTGCACATCGGCAAAGCGAACCGCGACCCTGCGCCCGATATCGTTTTCCAGCGTCTCATCCAGCACATCAACGGCGTCAAGCCGGCCTTTGTCCTTATTTCAGGCGACCTCACCGAAAACGGCGAGCCCGAGCAGTTCCGCCGGTTTTTCGAAGTGCTCGATACCTGTGTCCTGCCGACCTTCGTCTGCCCAGGGAACCATGACCGGCAAGGCGTCAACTACGAGAACACCTTCGGTCCGCTCGTGTACAGCATTCAGTACGGTGTCGACGGGTACCTCGTCTTCGATACGAAGGATTTTGTTATTGCGGACGACCTTGATGCGCAGGTCGGAGAGCTGCAACGTCTCCGGCGCGCCATGAAACCCTCACGCTGGTCCATCGGCATGACCCACCGCTACGATCCCTCCATGAGCATGCGCAGCCAGCTCGTGCTTTTCGTTGACGACCCGCTGGATTACCTCATCTTCGGCCATTGGCACAGCGAGAACGACTACAAGACCGTCCCTTGGGGCACCACTCCCGTCGTCGTTACGCCCGCCGCCGTCGATGGGGCATGGCGCCTCATTCTCGTCACCCAAGCCGGCATCCTCCCTCAGGAAGTGCAAACGCTGGAAAACCTGAAGTAGCCTCCTGAGCGGGCGGGCCCGGCTGCGGACAGGGCGGCGTATACGGCCAAGGGGGCCGGTATGTCTCGCAGGCTCCCAGGTTCTTTTCCGGAAGGGCAAGCTCTCGCCAGACGCCGCTCGCGGACTCGCGGCTGGATGTTGGCCGTCATATACAGTTCACAGTCTCATTCGAGACGTTTGTAGAGATAGATCGCGGCCTGAGCCTTGCCCGGGAGCGTGACCAGCAGACCTTCATCCGTGAGTTGACGACCGGGAATTTCCGTCTGCGTGCCCTCCGTGATGTCCGAGAGAGTATAGCGTCGGTCGGGATCAAGACTGCGGAGATTGAAACGCGCGGCTTCGTAGAAACTGCTCTCGCGGCGGAATACCTGGACGGCGCCTTCGCCAACCTCGGGCCGGTCGTACTGCCAGGCCATCCACTGGTCTTCCGCGAGCGTGTAGGGCATGAGCGGGTAGAAATCGCCGTAGAAATACGGGGCAAGCCGCCGCCACTCCTCGACACGCGCGCGCAACTGCGCGAAATCGATCACGTCTACCCCCGCGGCGTCGGGGCCGAAGGTGAATTCCGCCACCATCGAGCTGCGCATCCAGTACGCGTCTTTCTGGCTGATGACTCCGGTGCCCGTGAAGGGGAACCACAGAGACAAACCGTAAGTGTGGCACTGCTGGCCCGCGGGCGCCGAGTACCAGTCGCTCCGTAGAAGGGGCACGGCGCGGCGCAGGGTCTCGAGATCGTTGCGCCGGCCCCCCGACGCGCACGAATCGATGGGCATGTCCGGATGACGCCGCCGCAATTCGTCCCAATAGGCGAAATAGCCTTCGACGTGGCGGATCTCGGTGATGCCCTGGCGGCTGCCGTCCGGGGCGTCGATGGCGTCGTTATCGCGCCAGTACGGCAACGGGTCGATGTTGAAATCCTGCCGGTAGAAATCGATCTTCTGCTCGGTGAGCAGCCGGTCGATGTGGTTGGTCAGCCATTCCCGGCATGCGGGGTCGCCCAGCTTGAGCAGGCCGCCGCCCGCGCCGCCATAGACCCATTCCGGATGCTGCCCGGTTATCCAGGTGCCCGCGTGAACGCGTTCGGGCTCGAACCAGACCAGCGTCTTCATGCCGTGCGTGCGCGCGAAATCACCCACTTCAACCAAACCGCCGGGAAACCGCACCGGGTCGACCTCCCAGGTGCCGGTCTTGGGCCAGGCCACGCCGTCGCAGGGATACCATCCCGCGTCCTGCCACCAATAATCGGCCTGGATGCCCTCTTCGGCGTAACGGCGGATGAACGCAAGCTCGCCCGCCGCGGTACTCATCAGACCGGGATAGTAGTTGCCTGTGCACAACGAGACCTGCGGTTTCAGCGGTTCGCCGTTCTGACGCGGCATGTTGTGGGCCACCATCCACGAACGCCAGAGGTTCTGGCCGCGAATCCAGCCGCCCGTGTAGAACTGCAACACGATCATCGGCGAACGCACCTCCTCGCCGGGATGCAGCGTGAAATGGGTAAGCTCTTGCCCGGCCCTGAAGCGCACGCCGTTGGCGTCGTCGCGCGTGAACTGCGCTGCCCATTGCCCCGCCCAGCTCACGACGAAAATCAGGCCGCCGCCGGGTTCCGCGAGGTTGTAATACGGGAATCCGATTTGCGTAGGCCGGCCCCCCGTGTTCCCCAACCGCAGCTCAGCGTTCGGGCCCAAGGTGTCCACCAGCGGCTCGTAGCTGTCCGCGGTGCAGTTGTCGCCCTTGTTATGGTGCACCGTGAAATCGGCCGCGGTCAGACACGCAAAGCGCGTGTCGATGGCCTGGATGTCGGACAGAATCGGCGTGTCGGCTGTCCCGGTGTTCTTGAAATAGAGTGTCCACTCGACTGTCGGGAAATCGTTGTACGCGACGCCAACACACCGCACGACAAGGCCCGAATCCGCATCCGTGTAAGCAAGTTGATGCTGCGTTCGCGCGTCATCGAGTCTCTGCGCAGCGCGTTCGACTTTCCATCCGGCGAGGAATTCCGACGAAGGGCGGCCGCCGTAGGTGAAAGAGAAGAACGGGCCGGCGGCGTACGGCTCGCGGCCCCCTCCGAGAATGGGCAGGCCGCCGAGCCAGACGACGGAACCGTCGTCAAGTGTGACCCGCGCGTCGGCCCAGTTGGACTGGTCGCACGAAATGCCGTCGCCTGCGTCGCTCACCTCGAGCACAAACTCCGTAACCCCGTTCAAGCCAACCGAAACCGGCAGCGCGGCGTCCCCGAAACGGACGAGGCCCGAATTCCACAGTTCCGCGCCGGCGGCATGAATACTGAATACGACGCTGCCGCCGTTGGCCCGGCTGTCAATGCCTGTTACCGCGTCGAACCGCGCCGCGGCCCTCGAGAGGCGCACAACGAGCTTGCTCGGAGCGTGACAGTACAGGCCGCGGGAGAAGGTCTCCGCACCGATTCGCAGGGGTTCGCCAGAGCGCGCGTTAGGCTGGACCGGCCCGTGGTTGGCGACGACCTCGATTGCGTCGACGGGAAAAGCCGGGGTCTCGCTGATACCCCCGAACTTCGCTTCAACCCAGGGTTTTACCTCCGCGAAGTCCGCCTCGACCGGCGTCGCGCCGTATGCGGCGCCGGCCACAACAACCGATAGAAAGAATCCGAGCATCGCACCCATCCCCCAACGGCCAACCCGGCCGTGTTCCGCGGAGCTCTCTCTTCGCCTCGCTGCACACCAACACGCTAAAACGCCTCTCCGCGCATGTGAGCGTCGGCGCACTCGGCAATGTAGTCCTTGTCGAGCTTCGGGAAAAGGACCTCGGGCTTCTGCAACGGCGACCCTGCTGGCAGGCCGTCCTTGCCCGCGTTCCAGCCGTCCGGGCCGCCCTCGGGCCCGCCCTCCGGCAGGGTGGCGCCGAGGATGCCGGCCAGCCGGCGCGCGCCGCCGGGCACGAACGGCGCCATGGCCGTGCACAAGCCGCGGACGATCTGGCAGCAGACGTATAACGTCGTCGCGGTGCGTTCCCGGTCGGTCTTCTGGGTTACCCACGGCTGTTTGCCGTCGAAATAGACGTTGGCCTTGCGCCCCAAATCGATAAACCGTTCGAGCCCCTGCCTGAACCGGAAGCTCTCGAGGGCTTCCGCAACCCCGTCGAGCTGTTCGGGGATGGCCGCCAGCATCGCACGGTCATCCTCGTCCAATTCGCCGGGATGGGGGACCTTGCTGTCGTAATTCTTCACGGTCATCGTCAGCGACCGGTGGATGAAGTTGCCCACTACGTTCGAGAGTTCCCCGTTGTACCGGTTGAGAAACTCGTCCCAGTCGAACGCGGCATCGCGCGACTCGGGCATGATCCCACAGAGATAGTAGCGGATGGCGTCGGTCGAGAATTTCGAGGTTAACCACCGCACGCTGATCATGTTGCCTTTGGATTTTGAGCCTTTCTCGACCTTGCCCGTCTCGCGGTTGAGAACGTTGAGGTACTCGTTGCCCACGACATTGTCGGCGAGGATGTAATCGCCCTGGCCCATCAGGTACGTGGGAAACATCACCGCGTGGAACGGCACATTGTCCTTCCCAATAAAATGAATCAGCCGGCTGGCGGGATCCTTCCACCATTTCTCCCAGCCGTCCTTGTCGCCCCGGTCGAGATAGTACTGCCGCGTGTTGGTGACGTACCCGATGGCGTTGTCGAACCACACGTAGAAGCGTTTGCCCGCCGTATCGGGGTCGTCGAGGGGGATCGGAACCCCCCAGTCGGTGTCGCGGGTGATGCACCGCGACCGCAGGTCCTCGACCCAACTGTACGCGATCCCCTTGACGTTGGCGCGCCATTCCGGATGGCCGTCGAGCCATGTCTTCAGCTGCCCGGTGAAGTCCTGGAGACGCAGGAACCAATGGACCGTCTTTTTCAGGATCGGTTTCGAGTTGTCGCCCGGAATGTTGGCTTTCGGATGGATGAGGTCGTGGGCCGAATACTGGGCGCCGCAGTTCTCGCACTCGTCGCCCGTGGCTTCCTCGAACCCGCACTTGGGGCACGTACCCTTCACGTAGCGGTCGGGCAGAAACCGGTCGGACTGTTCCGAGTACCAGAGTTCCATCTCGCGCTTCTCGATGTGGCCGCCCTTGTACAGGTTCAGGAAGAAGGACTGCGTGGTGTCCGTGTGAATGGGCCACGAGGTCCGGCCGTAGATGTCGAACGAGATCCCCAGTCTGCCGAACGACTCGTCATTGGCCGCATGGTACCGGTCGATCACCTCCTGGGGCGAAATGCCCTCTTTGAGCGCCGTCAGGGTAATTGGCACGCCGTATTCGTCCGACCCGCAGATATACAGCATCGGATGGCCGCACAAGCGCTTGAACCGCGCATAGATGTCCGCCGGCAAATACGCCCCCGCGATGTGGCCGAGATGAATGTGGCCGTTGGCATACGGCAACGCGCCGGTAATGATGGTTCGTGTGTACTTCGTTTCCGCAGACATGGTTCTTCCCGTTCTCTACCGTATTCGGATTGGCACTAAAGGCCTAATTGTACTGTATTTACAGCCGCCAATGCACACTTTAGCGGCGAAAACGGGTACAAACGGCGGAGTACCCAAAAGACTCCCCCGGACGCGTGTCCGGGGGAGTATCGAATTCGCCGCGGTCCTGAGGAGCTACTTGTTCAGCTCGCGGATCTGGATGTTCCGGTACTCGAGGCGGGAACCGTGGTTCTGCAACCCGATGTAGCCGTCGGTTCGGGCAACGCCGGGATGTTCGTTGATTTTGTCCTGGTGCTGGCTCATGTCCGCCTCGGTGACGGGGAAGCCGTTCAAGGATACCCAGATTTTCGGCCCTTCGCACCGGATAAACATCCGCTGCCACGCGCCGGCCGGCAGGGTCACGCGGCGCGATGGCGCGGCGACCGAATAGACGCTCCCCGTGTATTGGAACGGTTTGAGGGTGGCGTACTGGGCGGCGTAGTCGTCCAGTACCTGCACTTCAAAGCCCGCATAGGCCGGGTTGCCTTCGCGGGGAGTGCGGCAGAACACGCCGCTGTTGCCGTCCGGCGGCACGCGGAATTCGAGCGACAGTTCGAAGTCGGCAAACTGCTCGGTCGTTGAAAGCCAACCGCCCTCGCCGCCGCTGGTGTACAGGACGCCGTTCTCGGCGCCCCAGGTCTGTTCCTTGCCGCCGATTTGCTCCCATCCGGTCAAATCCTTGCCGTTAAACAGGGGCCGCCACCCGTCGCCAGGCAGGACCTCGCGAAGGTAGACGTTGGTGAACCAGAGGTCCGACCCATGGTGCTGCAGCTCGAGCTGGCCGGACGGGAAGATCGGGATCTCGCGGTTCCAGTAGTTTTCCATGACCACGTTGTTGACCACGAGCTTGTTGTTCAAATACACGGTCACACGCTCGCCTATCATCTTGATGTAAAAGGTATTCCACTCGCCGATCGGTTTGTCCGCGCAAACCAGCGGCTTGCTGGGATTCTTCTGGTTGTTGTACAAACCGCCGGACCCCTCCGGCCATTGGGCCGTGTCCCAGATCTGCACCTGGGGCGCGCCGCGCAAATAGATGCCGCTGTCGCCCTTGGCCGGGATCTTCCAATCCACGATCATCTCGAAATCCGCGTAATCCTGGGCGGTGCACAGGCTGGTGCCCTTGCCGTCGTACTTCAATACGCCATCGATCACGCTCCAATGCTCGCGCGCCAGCGTGTCGGCTTCCGCCTGGGCAGCGGCGAGTTCCTCGGGAGTCAAGGCGGCGCGCTTCTCGGGATTGTCCAACGGCCCCTTCAACAACCCTTTCCAGCCGGTCAAATCCTTGCCGTTGAACAGGGCCACGAACCCCTTTGGGGGTCTGTCAGGCGACATTTCGCCCATCAGGCGCGAGACGGCAGGCTCCATTGCCCGAGCCCAGATCCAATAGCCCAGCGTGTTGGGATGCAGCGCGTCGGGCATGATTTCCTCGGGAAGGAGCCCGTCGTCGTTGAGGAATTCCTCGCCGATATCCAGGAAGAAGACGTTCTGTCCGTCGTCCAGGTTAGCCAGGATCTTGTTGGCAGCGGCGAGTTTGACCCGGTTTTCGGCGTCGGGCGTCTTCTCGCGCGGGAAGATTCCCAGCAACAACACTTTTGTCTGGGGCAGTTTCCCGCGCACGCTCTGCACGATGGCCGTCACGCCTTCCGCGATCTGCTCAGCGGTATGCATTACGCGGTTGTTGGTGCCGACCATGATGATCGCCAGCTTGGGCGACACCTTGCTGAAGTCCAGGTCGTCCAGCCGCCACAACACGTGAAACGTGCGGTCCGACGATGTGCCGAGGTTCACCGCGTTCCGGTCCGCGTAGTAATAGTCCCACACCTCTTTGCCGGTCTCTTCCCATCCCTGGGTGATGGAATCGCCGATGAACAGCAGGTCGGCGTTGCCCTCGAGCAGGCGCGCTTTCATGGCGTTGTGGCGCTCGAGCCGCCATTGTTCCGGTGGCGGCACGCGGTCCGCCGGGTTCTGGTAGGCCTCCTCATCGGCGGCATGCGCGGCCGCCACGCCGAGTACCAGCGCCAGGCACAGCCCCAGCGCGATTCGATATAGAGCGCGTTCTCGACACATAGCCAATACCTCTCGTTCGTGGTGGGAATGGGGCCTGTTTCCGAGACCCCGGAGACCGCTATTGTGCAGACTGCGGCTGCGCGGTGCAAGTTGATGGTCAAGGAAAGGACATCAGTGGCATAAACGGCGGGGAGCATCACCCGTGGCGCCGGACTGCCCCCGCCCTGCTACCCATCGTAATCGAGGAGCAGGTCGATCCATGTGATGGTAAACGCGGGGTCTTGTACTTGCGACGTTCCGTAGACAAACCGGAGCTCGTTCGTGCCCAGCCGCCACCACGACGCGTCGACGGGGATCGTCTGCTCGCCGCGGCGCCACCAATCCTTGTCGAAGATGTCGTCGCCGATACGGCCTGCATCGAGGGGTGCGTCCCCCGCTGTCTCTGCTGAGGCGGTTCCTTCGGCCATGGCAGGGCCCTGGCCGTTTACATACACCGACAGCGTTTCCCCTGCGCGCAAGGGTGTCGCATACAACACGAGCTTTGCGGCGACGGCATGCCCTGCCGCGCGGGCCTCGGCGGTATCGTCCGCGATTCGCAAGGGCACGGTCTTTTCGCCGGAGAGTCTTGCTTCTTCCTCCGCGAGGGCAAACGTGACCGGACAATGGGGAAGTATGTCCACCATGTAATGTTTGTCTGCATAGAGCATTTTCTCGGGGTCCGCGAGGTTGTTCAACCAGGGACTGCCGACCCACTCGTCCTGCGCGAATCCGAGTTGAATTCCGTCGGCGTTGGCACGGTGGAACAGGAGTGCCTGGGCATTGAACATCTCCGGCGTCTTGGGTTTGCTGTAGCGCCGCCGGCTCGAAGCGTCGTCGCTGGGCTGCTCGTCCGTGTCCACGAATCCCAAAGCCTGCCAAATTGTGGGGACGACCTTGACGCCGGTGCGGTTCCGCATCGAGATGAACTCGCCGATCTCGATATCGAACTTTTCGTTGGGCCGGTAGTGGGTGGGTGTGATGTAGTTGATTAGTTTTTCGCGCATCCAGGTTTGCCAGTCGAGGCCGAGTTCGTTGGCAGCTCGCGCAGGTACCCGGGCCATGATCTCGACGGGGGCATCCCGCTGGGCCGCGAACTCGTCGCACAGCGCCCGGACTTCACGCACAAACGCCGTCATGATGGGCGTTCCCGCGACGGGGTCCTCGAAGAACGGGGGATACACCGCTAAATCAAGGCATAAGCCGTCCGAACCCGCTTCCAGCGCCTCACGGAAGATCGCCAGTTTGAACGCCCGCACCTCCGGATGCTTGAAATCAAGGAATACCCCGTTTGGGATGCGGTATTCGGGGTGATTCTTGTTCAGACTCCCAACGAGACACACCCACATCCAGTTGTCGTCCGATGCAGGGCCGTATTCGTGGTTCATCTCGAGCCGCGCGAACACTTTCAGGCCGAGTTCGTGCGCCCGCTCGCACGCTATGCGCAGGGGATCATTGCCGCTTTCGATAAGAGCCCTCACATTCTGGTGCACCCAGCGGTCGCCCTCGCGGATCATGTTCATCTGTTCGCCGGTCAATCCCTCCCCGAATATCTCCCCAACCTTCGTGTCGAAACAGAACACGCTGCCGGGCCCGAGTCCCCACACCAGAATATTGGCATTGGTGTTCTCGAACGCCTCGACATAATTCCTGAGCAATTCCTCTTTCGTCAAAGGCGGCTCGACGAAGAACATGCTGAATCCGTCCTGGCGGTATGCGATGGGTATCTTTCTGAGCGGCTGGGAACCCCAAGCGTGACGGTAGCCGTCGCCCTCAAGATTGAACACCTCATGGATCGCCGCGGTATAGTCCTTGTTGATCGTGAACAGCCCGGCGGCCTTGGCTTCGGCCATGGATGTCTGCGCGTAGGCGTAGCGGCTGCTGTCAGCGAGGCTGTAATTCTCGAAGGCATTCACCTCGTCCGGCGTGAAGTAATAGTGCTCGCACTTCCACGCGCGCTCCTCCCAGGTGAACCATCGGGAGACGTCGGCCTTCACTTCATCGGACTGTGCTCGTAGCCACTCGGGATGCAGCATCAACTCCCACACTGAGGCAAGGGCCCCGTCGGGCTTCCGGAAATAGACGCCGCAGCGCGGGTCGATATAGGCCCAGCCGCCGTCGACCTTGATCTCCGAACAGATGTGCCCGCCAATGACGTGCATCACGACGCGGCCGGGCAGCCCCGCGATCTCGCACAGTGCCACGTGCAAACGCCCCAGGCACTCGCACAGGATCTCCCCCTTCGCGATGAGTTCCTCTTCCGTGCCGCCGTAGACGTAGCGCTCGAACCCGTCGCCGTACCACTCGTCCTTGTACAGGTCCCGGCAGTACCGCATGAGCGCAAGGGCCTTCTCCGCGCCGGTGGCGCAGTCCTTCGTCGCTTCCGCGACGACGCGTTCGAGTTCGGGGCGTGAACCGGGCACATAGCGTGTCGTGGCGGGCGTATAGGCTGAGTACAGCACCTCTATGGTCTGGGGGCACACGATGACCTGCCGGCCGCGAAGCTGGAAGTCCACCGTCTCGCCGTAGTTGGCGCGCAGTTGAGTATGGTTCAGGGTTACGGCCCGCTTGCGGGCATCGCCTACAATGTGATCGACCGCGCCGAGCCCGGTGTACGGTTCGAGTTCGGCCACTGAGGTCGCTTTCGGGCCCACGAACCTCGTTTCGAGTTGCGCCTGCCTATCCGCGGTGGCCTCGGCCGACCCCGCGCGAAGTCCCCACATTATTCCCAGAACTGCCAATACCCGCATAGCCTTGCGCACGGATTTCCTCGCTCCGTGTTTGACCGGGATCATCCCGGACACATAGGGCCGATTCTACCCGCCCCGAGGCGGCGGCAAAAGGAGAAGCCCCTGCCCGCTGCCCAACATCCCGGCGCAAGGGCTCCTCAATTCACGACATTGATCGGCGTGCCCTGGATGAACCCGGCTATGTTCTCGGCGGTCGTTTTCATGAGCCGCCTGCGTGCAGCAAGCGTGGCCCAGGCGATGTGCGGGGTGATGAGGCAGTTCCGCGCGCCCGCGAGCGGGTTGCCCGGCGCGATGGGTTCCGAAGACACAACGTCGACGGCCGCCCCGGCTATGGCCCCCCTGTTCAATGCGTCCGCCAGGTCTGTTTCATTCACCAGTCCGCCCCGGGCGGTGTTGATGAAGAACGCGTGCCGTTGCATGCGCCCGAGCAATGCGGCGTTGACGAATCCTGCGTTTTCGGGCGTCTGCGGGCAATGCAGGGTGACGATGTCCGCTTCCGCGAACACTTCCTCGATGCTCCGCCACGCGAACGGCGCGTAGGCAGGGTCCCGGCCGGGACTGACGTCGCTCGCCAGGACTTCCATCCCGAAAGCGTGGGCGAGTTCGCCTGCGCGGCGGCCGATGCGCCCGAACCCGATGATGCCCATGCGCTTGCCGGCCAGTTCGATGAGGGGCGTGTTCCAATAGCAGAAATCGGCGCTGTTCGACCAGTCGCCGCGCTCCACGCTCGCGCTGTGCGCGGCCACGTGATGGCACAACTCGAGCACCAGAGCGAACACGAACTGCGCCACCGACTCCGTGCCGTATACCGGCACGTTCGAGACCGGAATCCCCCGCGCGCGGGCCGCGGCCACGTCGACCACGTTGTAACCCGTCGCGAGCACGGTGATGAACTCCAGATTGGGGAGCATGCCGAGGGTTTCGGCGGACAACGGCGTCTTGTTGGTCAGGATGATAGCGGCGTCTCTGGCGCGCTCGACAATCCGGTCACGGGGCGTGCGGTCGTACACGGTGAGTTCGCCGAGGGCCGCCACTTCGTCCCACGGATTGTCGCCGGGATTCAACGTGTATCCATCGAGCACCACAATACGCATCGCAACCTCCGGTGATAAACAGCCCGTTCAGTGCTGCCAGCGGCGGGGCATGAGCGCCTCGAGCGTCATGATGTCGTCCGGCCCGAGTACAACCTCCGTGTCTATATTATCGTCGTTGATGGACAGAAGGAACTGGCGGCATCGGCCGCACGGGGGCACGATCCTGCCTTCACACGTCACGGCTACGATGCGTTTCACACGAGACTGCCCGGCGGTGATCATGGCTGCGATGGCGGAGTGTTCGGCGCAGAACCCGACGCCGGACGGCACATCGATGCACACCCCCACGAAACAGTCCCCCGCCCCGGTTTCGAGAGCGGCGCCCACGCCCCCGGCCTCGCAGTCCGTCCCATGGCGCCGCGCGACGGCCACTTCGCTTGCCCGATGGATCAGTTCGTCGATCGTCATGAAACCATCCCCCCTGTGTTCGTTCTCAGGAATGCCGCGCGACAATAGCCAGTCCCATCGCGACGCTCGAGAAGGTGTCGCGCTGGCGGATGCGGCCCGCGCCGTAACGTTCCTCGAGCATCTGCCGCACCGCGGGAATAAGGCTGGTGCCGCCGGTCGTCAGAACCATGTCGACCTGCTCGGGGCGGAGCTGCGCGGCCTCTTCGGCGTCTATGACGCTGCCCATCATCTCGTCGAGAGTGTCCTCGATAATAACATTGAATTCCTGGCGGTTCACCCGCTCAAGGATGTCGATGACCCCGTGCCGAATGTCGATCATGGCCTCTTCCTCGAAACTGAGCTGTTTCTTGGCCGCCTCGACGATCCGCCGCACGGGGTACCCGTAGTTGTGTTGAATCAGGTACCGCAGCGCCCGCAACGCCCTGGGCTGATCGGAACTGGCCTCGGCCGCGATGAGCCAGTTGATAATCTCCTCGGTGTTGAGTTTGTAGAGGTTCTGCCACTCCGCGATGTTTCGGAACAAGTATTGGGGCATAGGCAACTGAGACGGACCGTAGCGCGCATTACTTCCGAAACATGGATACAATTTCGCCCGGATAAGGTCGCGGTCTACGGCGTCGCCCGCCGTCGGCACCCCCGAAACGCTCAGGATCCGGCTTCCCGAAAGCCGCTCGGCCTCGGTGCCTGTGCCTCCGAATTCCATGACGCAGACGTCGCAGGTGCCGCCGCCGATGTCGACCACCATGAGCCGCTGCTTCCGATCCGTGGCCACGGCGTACTCGACACAGGCAGCCACAGGCTCGTAAAAGAAGATCGTCTCTTTGAATCCCGCGAGGCTTGCGGCACGGCGCAACCGGTCCTCGGCGAGCTGGTCCTGGGCCGGCATTCTGGAGAACCGGACCGGCCGCCCGAACACGGCGCGTTCGACGCATGTTCCCGCAGCCCGGTCTACGGCCGCTTTGATGGGTTCGAGGATCATCGCGGTGAGTTCCTCGATCTGGAAGTGTTCGCCGAAGACTTCCGTGCTCCGGAACGCATCGAACCGCAGCGAGCTCTTCAGCGATTGAAACAGGCGGCCCGGTGAGTTCACCTCGACGGTAGCCTGGGCGCGCACCGCCTCGCGCATCTCCTGCTGCTCCGCCCCGGGACGGTACCCTTCCGACTTGTCCGGCTCCGAAGGAATATACCCCTCGATCTCGACGCCCAAATCAACCCGTTTGAGGATAACTTCGCGATCGACATTCCGGTCGATAAAGGCGTCCGCCGCGCTCCGTCCGACGATCCGTTCGCCCTCCCGCGAGATGTACAGCAGGGATGGAAGCGTGGTCACGTTGTCGTTGGCCGGATCCAGCTCGAGCACACGAACCCCCGCGCCGTTGGCTACCGCCACGCTCGAGTTCGTCGTCCCGAAGTCTACCCCGCAGAAGGTCTCGGTCATAAAGGTCCTCGTCTTGCGGTGATGGCCTGTGCCGTTTCACGCGGTCCCTCATCCTTTGCGTAACACCACGCGCCGCAGAAGCATTTCCGCCCTGCGACGCGCTTTTCGAACAGGCAAACGCGCATTCTGCCACATTCCCTATGCCGGGGTCCAATTGCCCTCAACGGATGGCCGGTTTTCTAACCGGCCATCCGTCACGGCGGACCGAACGGTCCGCCCTCAATTAGCGTTGCCTCGGGGCCGGTACAAATGAGGTAGGCGGGTTGGCGGTAAAGGAGCTTGCTGTGTTGGGAGAGCCGGTAGGGTGTGGGCGCGAGGACGATCAGTTGCAGGTCGTGCAGTTGTCCGGCCTTGCGCAGGACACCGGCAGCGGGGCAACACTCCGCCGGCAGCGCGCCGTCTCCTTTGGGGGCTGGTTTTGACACCCCGCCATTCGGCGAGCGGATTCTGCTATACTGTTTGCACGTGGTTCCTGAACGGGAATCGGGGATTGGCGTCATGCGTGACGTGTTGAAGGCGCTCGAATTAATCGGGGGCGGGGGCGGGATGCTGGTCATGGTGTGCGGCGGCGCTGCCATGGTTTTGGGCTATGCTTCTCAGGGTTTTACCGCCATCAAGGCTGGGGCGGTGGCGTTTGTCATCGGCGTCTTGGTGAAAATCACGCGGCGCCTATTGCTGCCTGACTAGAGCCGGTCAATTCTCGGAAGGTGGATGCCATGTGGCGCAAACTCAAAGGGTTGTTCGTCCCCTCCCCGGAAAGCCAGGTTGCGTTGCGGGTGTTTCTGCGCATCGAAGCGGCGGTCTTTTTCCTCGGCGCGTTGGCAATGTACTGGAAATTCAGCGGGCCGCAACCGGAATGGGGATTGTTCGTGCTGTTCGCGTTGCTGCCGGAGACCGCGTGGTTCGCCTATCTGTACCGCAGGACGCCGTCGCGCTGGCCGGCACTGGTGTATAACGCCGCGCATTCGTATGTTGCGCCCATTTTGCTGTTGATCCTGCTGTGGAAACTCGCGCCGTTTTACCTGCTGGGATGGGTGGCGAACATCGCGTTTCTGCGGGTGCTCGGGTTTGGATTCCACGCCCCCAAACGCGGTTAGGGCATCCTACTTGTCGAGCAGCGCCAGGAACTCCTCGATGCGGGTGAATTTCTCGCGGGGCTTGCCCGCGCGCTGTCCGCGTGCGATTTCTTCCGCGTCGATGGCCCGCCAATCGGCATACGACACGGCGCGCACCCCGCGCCCGGCGAGTAGCCGCGCCATCTCGAGACTGTCGCGCCGCGGACACGGCGGCAGCGAGGGCATGTCGTCGAGCAACGCCTTTATCGTCTCCGCGCTGTCGGGCTTGTTGTTGCCGATGATGCCGCTGGGACCGCGTTTGATCCAGCCGCAGGCATAAAGACCGGCGATGGGCTGCCCGTCCGCGGCGATGCGGCCCCCGATGTTTGGAAAGATGCCCTGTTCCTCGTCGAAGGGCACGCCGGGGATGGGAACGCCGCGATAGCCCACGCTGCGAAACACCAGCCCGCAGGGGATCTGTTCCGTCTCGCCGGTGCCCCGTGCGCGGAGGTGGAACGCCTCGCCCTCAAGCGTATTCTTCTCGAGCACGACCGACTCGACATGGTCCGCGCCCCGGATCTCGACCGGACTGCGCAGAAACCGGATATAGCACTGTCTTGGTGTATCCGCCGGGCGCCGTTCAGCGAATTCGCGAAGGATCGACACGTTCTTCTGGCTGTGTTTGTTGTTGGGGTCATCGAGTTCGGCCTGGCTGACGGGATCCAGCTCGAGTTCGCCCGGGTCGACCACAGGCGCGCAAGCCTCGAGCGCGCCCAGTTCGCGCAACTCCTGCGACGTGAACTTCGCCTGCACCGGCCCGCGGCGTCCGATGAGATAGACACGCCTGATCCTGCTGTCCGCGAGGGCGTCGAGGGCGTGTCGGGCGATATCGCTGTTTTTCAACTCGTTGACGGTTTTCGAGAGGATGCGGCAGACGTCGACCGCGACGTTCCCCTGGCCGACAATGACGGCGGCCTCGGCGGAGAGATCGAACGTCCGGTCGCGGAAATCCGGGTGGCCGTTGTACCAGCCCACGAACTCGGTTGCGGTATGGCTGCCGGGGCACGATTCGCCGGGAACCCCGAGGCGGCGGTCGGTCTCGGCCCCGCACGCGAAGATGACCGCGTCGTAGAAGAGCTTCAGCTCGCCGACGGCGATGTCGCGGCCAATGAAAACGTTGCCGAAGAACTGAAACCCCTCATGGGCGGCGATACGGTCGTAGATCTTGGTCACCGTCTTGATTTTCGGATGGTCGGGCGCTACCCCGCCGCGCACCAGCCCGAACGGCGTGGGCAGCCGGTCAAACATATCGAGCCGGAGGGGTATCTCGGCTTTGTACAACGACTCGGCCGCGTAAAACCCGCTCGGGCCGCTCCCCACAATCGCCACCCGCAACGGGCACTCGTCACTGCCTAACGCGCTCATGAACCCTCCCGAAAACAGACGCACACCATGCGTCATTTCGTTCGAACACAGTATACGTCTACACACAGGACAAATGCCCGGGGGTGGTTCACGCATGGTCCGTGGCGGCGCCTATTTCGCGGACGGGAGTTCCTGAATCCCGGCGCCCCTTGTTCCGGGCACTACGGCGCGGCCCATGCGGGCAAGCACACGCCGGGCGTCGTCAATGCTCAGATACATCGCGGGGACAATGACGAGCGTGACCGCGGTGCCGAAGAGAATGCCGTATCCCAGCGAAAGCGCCATGGGAATGAGAAACCTCGCCTGCCGTGACGTTTCGAAGATCATCGGGGCCAGCCCGCCAAACGTGGTGAGCGTGGTCAGCATGATCGGCCGAAAACGCTGTACCGCCGCCGAATGGATGGCATCGTGGTGAGACAGTCCCTCCTCGCGTCTGCGGAAGTTCGCGAAATCGATCATGACCAGCGCGTCATTCACGACGACCCCCGCCAGCGCCACGATGCCGAACATGCTCGGGATCGACAGGTCATAGCCCATAATAAGGTGGCCCAGAAACGCGCCCACGATCCCGAACGGAATACTGAGCATGACCACCAGGGGCTGGGTATAGCTGTGAAATGGAATCGCCAGCAAGGCATAGATCGCCAGAAGCGCGAGAACAAAGGTCACTTTAAGGCTGTTCATGCTATCGCGGATCTCCGCCTGCTGCCCTTCGAACGAATACGAGAGACCCGGATGTGTGCGCATGAAGTCGGGCAATACGTTCTCCTGCAGGTCGGCGAGCACTTCCCCTGCGCGGCTCCGGGGCGTGATGTCCGCCGAAACCTCGACCACCCGGCGGCCGTTGCGGCGGTCGATGGTGGTGTACGCGCGGCCGCGTTTGATTTCGGCGATTTCGCGAAAAGGCACAAACGTCCCCGCGGGCGTACGGATCATGAGGGAATGGACGGTGTTCTCAGAGGAGCGCTCCTCCTTGGGCAGACGAACCATCACCTTGATCTCGTTGCGTCCGCGCTGCTGCCGCAACACCTCCGCGCCATAGAACGCATACCGAACCTGGCGGGCAACATCGCGCGGGGACAGGCCCAGGCTCTTGCCTTCGGGCTTGAGCGTAAAGTCGAGCTGTTCCTTCCCCGGCCGGAACCCGTCGTCCACATCGGCCACGCCGGGATACGTGGCCAGAATATCGGCTAGTTCTCCGCTGGCCAGTTCGAGCATGTCGATGTTGCGATGGCTGAGTTCGATGGCCAGCGGCCGCCCCCAGCTTCCCGGCCCGCCGGAATCCGAGGCGAAACGCAAGTACTCGACCCCTGCGACCTCGCCCACGGCGGCCCGCCACTTCTGGGCAAATTCGGATGTGCTCATGATGTCATCGCGGATATCAGGTTGAGCAAGTTCCACGCGCATACGGCCCGTGTGGCTGCCCGTGAGGCCGATATCAGCCGTGATGGATATCACCAGCTCGGGATGGCCGCATTCGGCAATCACTTTTTCCGCGCCCGCCTGGAGCCGAACCATGATGGCTTCGGTCTTGGCCACGGGCGTGCCGTACGGCAGGACCAGCTGCGCGTCGGCGTAGTCGGATTCGATGATGGGGAACTGTTGAAAGCCCATGCGGCCGCTCAGGGCATACGACAGGCTCAGAGAAAGCGCGCCGAGGGCAATCGCGATGGCGATGTAGCGGTGCCGAAGGGTAAACGCCAGAAACGGGCCGTAACCATCGTGCACCCAATGCAGGAATCGCCGGCTGAACGCCTGCTGCCTTTCATGGAGCCACTTGCTGAGGCCGCTGCGGCTCCTGTCGCGCTGATGGCCCAACTGCGAAGGAAGAACATACAGGCTCTCGATCAGCGATATCACGAACACGACGCATACCACCACGGGGACCATCTGAAACGTCTTTCCGACATAGCCGGGGATGAAATAGATGGGCACGAAACCAACGATATTCGTGAGAATGCTGAAGATTACCGGGGAGGCCACCTCGCGCGTGCCGCGAATCGCCGCGTCAATAAACGGCAACCCCTTCTGGTGGTAATAGTAAACGTTCTCGCCGATAATGATGTTGGTGTCTACCACGATGCCCGAGGCGATGATATAGCCGAACAGGGACATCATATTGATCGTCACGTCCGCCGCGGGCAAAAGCAGAAATGACCCCATGAACGAAATCGGCACGCCCATCATCACCCAGAATGCCAGCCGCGCCTCGAGAAAAATCCCCAGCAATACCAGCACCAGCACCAGCCCGAGGATCCCGTTTTTCACCAGCAGCTCGACGCGTTGACGGTACGTTTCCGAGCGGTCGTGGTGGGTGGTGGCCTCGATTCCCGGAGGAAGATACGGCTGGAACTCGTCGAGCAGCTTATTGACCGCCTTGGACACCTGCATGGGCGTCTCTTCGCCGACGCGGTACACCTCGAGTATTACCGAACGTTTGCCATTGAATTTGGAATACCGGTCCGTGTCCGCGAAACTGTCGTCAATGACGGCAATATCTTCTAAGAGCACCTTGCTGCCCAGTTCGGTGGTCACTACGGGCAGTTCGGCGAATTCGCGCCCGTAGTCGCGCCGTTCCTTCAGCCGCAGGAGGATCTCGCCCGCCCCGGTCTTGAGACCGCCGCCGGGAAGGTCTATCGATGCATTGCGCAGCGTCTGTGCGATTTCCTCGGGCGTGGTCTGATACCGGCGGAGGTTTTCCTGAGACACCTCGATGCCGATCTCGAGGGGAGGCGTGCCCTCCAGATCAACCTGCGTAATGTCCGGCGACTGCAGCAGCCAGTCGCGCAGCTGTTCGGCAACCTGGTGGAGCGTCGTGTCAGGGGCATCGCCGTAGATGACTACTTCGAGCACGTCGCGGCGGTGAGCGTCAATACGGACCTCCGGTTCCTCGGATTCTTCCGGGAACGTGATGATGCGGTCCACTTCGCTCTTGATGTCCTGTCCAAGGCGCTCGACGTCCTCTCCCAACAGCAGCTCGACCACGACCTCGCCCCGGCCTTCGCTGGCGGTCGCCGTGACCTCGTCGACGCCCTCGAGGGACCGCACCGCCTCCTCGACGGCAAGGACGATGCCGTTCTCGACTTCCTCCGGGCTCGCGCCGGGATAGTCCACCGAGATCGACACCGTGTCGGGGGCAATGTCAGGGTAAACCTCCTGCTTGATGCTCAGCATGGCAACAAACCCGCCCAGAAGACATCCCCATACGATGAGGTTCGCCGCGACCGAATGTTGCGCCATCCAGGCGATGGAACCGCGGTTCTTGGGGCTGATTGGGTCGGCGCTCACGGTTGACGCTCCTCCCCTTCGCTGCGGGCGGTCTTTTCTCCCGCCGGGGCGGGTTCATTCGAGCCGGCCCGCAGCGGCATGCCGCTGACGGGAGTCGCCAAGTCGCTCACAACGAGCAGCTCGCCGTTCTGCACGCCTTTAGACACGTAAACGACTTCCACGTCTCTCCATGCAGCTTCCACGGGACGGATCTCGAGGGTTTTCTCGGGAGTCATGATCCACACGTACTCTCCCTCGCGCACCGCGGAGGCGGGCACCGTAACGATATCGGACAGTTCCTTGCCGATGATCTCGATGCGCACGGCCGCGCCGAGGATAAGGGGATGAGGCGGGCCTTCGGTTTCTCCAAGCTGGAGCGGGTCCTTGACCGCTAGCAGAAGACGGGCCATCCTGCTGCCTTCTTCAAGGTCGGTGAGGATACGCAGCACTTGGCCCTCGCGGTAAACGCCGGGTCCCCATGCCGGCTCATGGTAAATCCGGGCTTGCGAACCCGAGCCGCCGTTGAACCCCGGGATTTGGAGCCAGCGCAACTCGTCCACCGGAACCGTGACTTCCACCCAGTACTCATCCGAATCCACCAGCGTGGCCAATGGCGTGCCCGGATTGACGTACGCGCCCAGATCGACTTTGCGTTCCTGGATCACCGCGTTAAATGGGGCCGCGATCACGGTCCGCTCGAGGTCGAGGCGGGCTTGGTTCAATCCCGCCTGCGCAATAGCGACCGCCGCCTTCATCGATTCGAGTTGAGGCTGGCGCAGCAGCAACGCCTCGTCTTCCTCGGGCGCGTTCTCGCCGAGCAACTTGTATTCGAGTTGAGCAACCGACTGCTGCCCCATCTCGAGCTTGAGGTCCGACTCCGCCTTGACAAGGTTCGCCTGCTGTTGTTCGACAGCGAGCTTGTAGTCCGCCGAATCGATCCGGACCATGGTCTCGCCCTGAACAAAATGCCCTCCAGGGACGAATGCCGGCGCAATCTCCGCGAGCTGGCCGCTCACCCTGGCCGCAAGACTCACCTCGCGGGCGGGCACGACCGTGCCCATATTGCGCACAATCACGTTTGCGGCCTGCACATGCGCTGGCACCACTTCGGCCAGAGTGGCTTCTTTTTGAGGCGGACGCCGCTGCGCAACCGGAGGATTCGCCAACCAGCGGTACGATGCGTATCCGCTGGCCGCCAGGATCGCGAGCACCAACAGCGTGCGCACAATGACACCGATGCCCAGCCATACGGGCGACCGCGCGGGCTCCGGTTCTACTAAAGCCTCTTCCTCGGGACTCGTCTTTGGAAGCGTTGCCATATGTTTTCAGCTCCAATAACGTGGCATATATAGTCCATCCAGTCCGGCATACAGGACTGGTCACTTACCCATTCGGTGAACGTTCGTCAGCCTGCGGGACCTCTGCCTGCTCCTGCCTTCGAATGTCTTCATATTGGGGCGCCATCCACGCTCCCCCAAGGGCCACGCACAGTTGCACCCGGAGGTCGAGCCGCGTGAGTTCAGCCTGCACCAGACGCCGCTCGAGCACCTGAAGCTGGGACAGGGCCGACAGGACGGGCAGGTAGTCGTTCAATCCTTTGCGGTAGCGCAGCAGCGCCTGTTTATGGGCATTTCGCGCCGCATCGAGTTCGCGCTCGAGCGCTGCAATAAACTCAACCTGCGTCACTTCCTCGAACATCGCGTTTTCGACTTCTTTGGCCGCAACCAGGACGCTCTCCCGGTACGCGGCCAGGCGCTCGTCCACCACGGCGCGGGTGCGCTCGACCTCTGCCTTGCGGCGCCCTGCGTCGAAAATGGGCCCCGTGACGCCGGCGGCCAGCGTCGCCGCCCAGTTGTCGAAAACGAGGTCCCAGTCGTCGGCGCCGTAGCTGGCCGAGCCCGTGAGGCGCAGGGCGGGCAGCCGATCCGCCCTGGCGACAGCCACGCGCCAGTCGGCCGACCGGAGGCGGAGTCCGGCCGCGCGGATATCGGGACGGTTGGCCAGCAGGCCGGCCGGCAACCCGGGATCCGGCAACGGCCCCACGTCGGGAAGGTCGGCGGTCTTAACGCCCAAATCCGCGCGCGGTTGTTGGCCAAGCAAGACGGCCAGCTCATGGAGTGTCGTTCGCAGTGCCGATTCCAGCGGCGGCAGAATGGATTCCGTTTCGGCTACAATCTGCCGCTGCTGGTAGACATCGAGCGCTGTTGCCATGCCCTTTCGATAGCGGAGTTCAATCAGGTCAAGGGTGGTCTTGTTGAGTTCAAGCTGCTTCTGGACCAGGGTTATCGCCTGTTGCTGGGCGACGGCCGACAGCCACTCCCGGGTCACGATGGCCGACAGGCTCAGCATGGCCCCGTACACGTCCTCGCGGGTCGCTTCGACGTCGCTCAGGGCCGCCTCATACTGCGACCGCACCCGCCTCCAGAGGTCGACCTCAAAACTGCTGCCCAGCCCGAACCGGTAGGAGCGCGAGGTAAACGTGCTGTGCGGCGACGGCTGTTCGGCGAGCAAAGTATCGAGGGCTTTCAGCGAGGTCCCGGCCTGTTCAAGCGCGTCGAGGAGATCAGCCGGGGGAACGGCGCCCGCGCCAGCCAACTGGTTCCACGCGGCGATCTTCTGGTTGAGAAACTCGAGGCGGTCGCGCGACTCGCCCGTATCGGCGCGCTGGCGGCTCACCGAAGCGTCGCCCGAATACCCCAGCTCCGGAAAACGCCCCGCGCCGGCCTGAATCGCCACAAATTCAGCCTGGATCAGCCGTGCGTACACCTGCTGGAGCGACAGGTTGCCGGTCAAGGCTTGTTCGACCAGCCGGTTCAATTCCTCCGACTCGAAGATCTGCCACCACTGCGCGGGAATCTCGCCGCCGTCGTCGTAGAGCGCAAATTCCGGGGGAACGGGCAGCTCGTCCGCGCCGCGTTCCGGCGGCGTGAACCGGGCGCAGGAAACGGCGAGCGCACCGGCCGCGACACACGCGAGCAAACGACTCAGCGCACGGCCGGTTCGAACTCGGGCACTCAGCCGGTTATGTTTGTTGGTCAGCACCATCGTTGATCATGCACCGGCGGTTTTCCGGACTCCCCCACTAACGCGTGATTGTATTGCCTCGCGTACGGCGGCGATGCCCGCCAGCGAGAACCGCACGATATGGGAAGCCATTACATCGACGGCATCGTCCTTGAACGCCCACAGCCTCTTTCGCTTGAAAGCCATGATGCATTGGCTGGCTATGCTCATCTCGCACAGCTCGAGGTCCGTCTGCGTCGCGTGCGGCCCCAGGAGTTCCCCAATGGCCCCAAGGAAATGGGCCTGCGACTTGTCGCGCCACGCGGCAAGGGCGTCATCAAGCAGCCCCGTCGGGTTCACGAGTTCCATCATCCGGATGCTGTGCAGGTGGCCGAGCTGTTCCTCGTCGGCCCGGCGTAGCAGCAACGCCCGGACGAGCCCCGCGAGACGCTCTTCGGCAGGCGCATCAGCGGGCACCCCCCCGTCCAGGGGATACAGCGCGTCGGCCCGTGCAGCAGCATCCTCCCACGTCGCCCGGTACAGTCCATCCTTCGACCCGAAATGGTAGTTGATGGCAGCGCTGTTCACCCCCGCGCGATGCCATATCTCCGCGTGAGTCGCGTCACGGTATCCCTTCTCGCCAAATACCTGAAACGCCGCATCAAGAATGCGTTTGCGGGTTTCTTCACCGTCTTTTCGAATACGCACCATAAAGCCCGATCCCGCCCAACTGCTTAGTTAAAGTAAGGAGTTGAACTCTAGACGCCGGGCTGGCCGTATGTCAAGGAGTTTCTTCAGGGTTGAGAGCGCCCCCCCAAGAGGTTGATCGGACCCATCGGGGCATTGCCGCAACCACCCCGTTTTCCTTGAAGGAGCCGCGTCTAAATCTCCGGGCCCCGCAAGGGGAGGCGATGTCAAGAACCCGGCGGGGAGCTTATCCACGCGGCGAATAATCAGCGGCCTGCTATTCTCTCGGTCACGTGCTTTGCCCCCGCCGCTCGCGCAGGCAGTCTTCGATATCGCGCAGGAAACGGGCGCCAAAACAGCATTCGATGATTTTGGCGATGCCGGCGTCCAAACCTTCCCCAACGCGGGCGCAATTGCAGGGAAACCGCATGACTTCGGGTTGGACAGTGAGGACGGGGGGATCTTCATCATCAGAGATCGCCAGGGGCCACATGGCACAGGCAAGGGGTTTGACGGCCTCGGGGGCCAGGCCGTGGGCAAGTGCCGCCGAGTGCAGCGAGCACCAAAGAGTGCCGTCCCGGCCTTTGTATGCGAACACGCAGCGTTCCGCGGCATCCACGGCAAGGGTCGGCTTGGCGCCTGGCATGCGCTCGACCGGGTCGGCGTATCCGTTTCTGTCGCGGAGATGGCGGGCGAATTTCGCAGCTTCGGAGAGCCAGTCAACCGCTCGCCGGGCCTCGACGGCCGACAACTCCACATCGTAGCACGCGCAGCAACTCAGGCCGTTTCGACAGTTTTGGGGCTGGCAGTGGAAGGCGATGCCTCTCAACGCTTCCAGATCGACTTGGTATCCGCCAACGACCGGAAAACGTCTTTTCATGGTGGTCTCCGATAAGACAGTGGCAAGGATGAGAAGAAGACACGAATCTCCCCTCTTACATATCCCGGCGGTACTTATAATACAGGATAATTTCGGGGACACAATACTGAATTCTAATCCCAATTGAGTATTGTGTCCCCGAAATCTGGAGTGAACTTTTTTGTGCATGGTATCGTTATACTGAAGAGCACATCAAACGGAATGACGTGAGAACGAATCGGATGGAATAGAAGCGGGGCCGTGTTTCATGAAAGAGCAAGCGCGTTTCATACTCCTCGTAGCGGGGGTCGTTGTGGCTGTCGGCGGGTTGTGGCTGTTGCTGCGTGCGGCTTCGTCTCCCCCGGATTCAGAAATCTCGCCGCCGGCAGCGCGAGAGCGAGGCGATGCGCCCTCTGTCGCGCCTGCTCCGGTTGGGCGCCATGAGACTCCCTCCCCGCGCAGGATTACCGGTGGCGCGGTAGGGTCGCACCGCGATACCACTACGGCGGTGGGCCAGATTGCGGGCAGGCCGCAATCGGGCATCGGAGTCGTGAAGGGCGAGGTTGTCTGGGCCGATACGAAAGCGCCCGTCGCCGGGGCGGAGGTCATCGCCGAGATGCGCGATTTCCAAGAGGGACAGCCGCCAACGGTCACCGCCCGCTGGCGCACGGTCACCGGCCCCAATGGGGCTTTCCTGCTCGAGAAGCTGCCCGAATACCGCGTGATTCTGGACGAGAATGTCTATTACGGGCTTTACGCGCAGAAAGACGACGCCTATGGCGAGTCAGGGTTTCAGCTTACGGACGACGAACCGGCGGCGTATGAGAGGATCGAGATCTATCCGGCCGGCATGATCTCGGGGCGGGTCGTCAGCGCATCCGGAGAGCCGGTGGCAAAGGCATGGCTCAGTCCCCACCGGTACCGCCCCGAAGGAACGGACCGCGACACGTATGCCGCCGCCAGTTCCGATGGCATCACGGACGAGTCCGGGCAATTCACCATCAGGAATCTCCGTCCGGGGGCCTGGTCCTTCGTTGTGCGCGCCGCGGACTACGTGACGCGCATTTCGGATTTCGCCGAAGTGGGGTCCGAGGACCTGACGGTGACCCTCGAGCGCGGCGCCACGGTATCCGGGACCGTCGTCAACGTCAACGACGACAAGCCGGTGCCGGATATCGATGTTCGCCTGTTCCCCGCCGATTACACCTTGAATCACCTGTATACGAAGGCGGAGAGCGGAGCGGACGGCACGTTCACCATGACGGGGGTGGGGGCCGGCGTCTACCGTACGGCGGTTCGCGACGATGAATACGTCCTGGTCGAGTCCTCCACCGAAATAACCGTGGAACAGGGGAAGGCGCTGACGGGTCTCAAGATTCCCGTTGGGCTGGGAGGCGCCGTGACGGGGCGTGCCTATGATGTCGATACGGGTGAACCGCTCGAGAATGTCGTCATCATCAGCCGGCACGGCGGCGGCAACGAGGCCCACACCGACAGCGACGGCTATTATCGCATCGGGGGCCTGCCCGAAGGCCAGAATGTCATCGGCCGCAAATGGAAGGTAGGCTACCTGCACGGAGAACAGCGCGAGGACAAGGAAGTCATGGTTCGCCTGGGCGAGGTGGTCCAGGATATCGATTTTCCGATGAAAAAGGGGCTGTACCTTCGCGGCAAGGTCACGGACCGCCAGGGCGCGCCCATCGAATTCGCGTATGTGCGCAGCGATGTGATGAACGACAGCGGGGAGGGCGAGAGTTCGCAGACGCGCGCCGACGGCAGTTTTGAACATCGCGGCTTTTCTCCGAATACGGAAGTGACGCTTGTCGCGAGCAAAGACGGCATGGAGCAAACCCGTGTCGGTCCGCTGACCATCGGCGCGGCGGATCTCGAGGGCATCGAGATCACCATGGACCCCGGCGCGTCCATCAAGGGCGAGGTGGTTGACCCGAAGGGCAACCCGATGCTTAACATTCACGTGTCGGCGCAGGGCGATGCTGCTTCGTCGAGCGGCGACACCGACGCGTACGGGCGGTTCACCATTGGCGGCCTGGGCCCAGGGGTCTATACCCTGTCCATGTACGACTATGGTCAAGAGGGCGCCAGCACGCGCATCGAGAACGTGCAGCGGGTCACCGTTCCGAAGGCGGGCACGGTCGATGGCATCCGGCTGGTGTTCAAACCCGAGCAAGGTCCGGTCATCGCCGGGAGAGTCATGGACCGCCGCCGCAATCCCATCGCCGGGGTCCAGGTCAGCGCTCACGGTGAAGACGGCCTTGCGAGCTGGGGCAACACGCGTTCGGACGCCGACGGCCGGTTCGAGCTGACCGGACTGAAACCGGGCCGGCACCGGGTCATGGCCAGCGACCAGCGGTACATGTATCCGCAGGAACCAATCATTGCCGAGACGGGAGACCGGAACGTCGAGCTCGTTCTCGCGGGGAAAGGCACGGTCGAAGGGCGCGTGCTCGATGCACGGACGGGGCAGCCCATCAAGCATTTTTCGGTCAGCTGCATGCAGGGGCTGCAGCAGGCCGTAACCGGGTACAGCCCCTACGGCCGCAGCAAATCGTTCTTTGACGAAAAGGGCGCGTTTACGCTCACCGACGTAGACGCGGGCGAGGCGACGCTCTTCGCGCAGGCCGCGGGATACGTCCCGGCCATGCAGCAACTCCAGAACGTGGATGAGTATACTCCGGTGACCGGGCTGGTATTCCGCCTGGAATCCGGCGGATGCATTAGAGGCGTCGTCACCGACGAATCCGGCGAGCCGGTCTCAGGGGCGACGCTGTCCGTGCGCGTCAAGACGCCCGAGGGGCAATCCCAAGGCGCTCAGGCGGCGAAGACCGATGGCCGGGGGCGGTTTGTCATCGACGGCATCTCCGCCGGAATCGAGGGTCTCTACGCCGAACGCGAGGGTTTCCTTCCCGCAACCGTAGATGTCCGCGCCGCTGCGGGGCGCACCGAAGAAGTGACCATTCGCCTGAGCCGCGGGGGCACCGTCCAGGGGCGGGTCACCGTGAACGGCAAACCTGCGGGGGGACAGCAGGTGGTCATCCCGGACCCCTCTCTTGGCACGTTCCGCTACACCCGCACCGACGACCAGGGCCGTTACAGTGTTTCGGGTCTATCTAACGGCCAGGTCGAGGTCAGCGTCAATCCAATGCCCGGGGGTGTTGACATCTCTCGGAACGCGGGACAGACCGCGCTCGTCGAGGAAGGCCGCACCACGGTGGTGGATTTCAATCTCTAGCAAATGGGCATTGCGGCAAGGGCTATCTATATCAAACGGCCGCTTCCGATGCGGGTGCCGTGTGCAAGTTCCAGAGCAGGCGGCAAGCCAAGACCGCAATAAGAGGCGTGAGTTGAAAACCACCCGGCTCGTCCCGCGAGTTCCCGGTGGCGTTCCGTGGCGGCGGAGGAGACGGAAAACGCTTCTCGCCTTGAGATGATGCGTGAAGATGTCCTGCCCCGGTCTGCCCGGCGCCGATATCCGGCTCTACTCGTGTTCGTCTTCCAGAGGCGTGAGATCCTCCAGAGGGCCTGGGGGCGTCTCGGGCAATCCGAAGGTTTCCGGCCCTCTCGTTCCGTTCCAGCCGCCTTGGGCATTCCCCGCGTCGTCCGGTTCGGATTGGGCAGGATCGATGTCCTCCTCATCCGGGGCGGGCGGGAGAACCATACGGTCGTCATCGAATTGGTCGTCTTCCACGGGGCCGGAAACTGAGGTTCTCTTCGGCATCGCGGTTTCTTGTCCGTGTTGCCGTTCTTCGCGCTCCGCGCCCGGACCTTCCGCTTCGGGCGTTTCCAGCGGCCGGGGCGGCGCCCACGAAACGGCGTCTTCTTCGGAACCGGGCTCGTTTGTTTCGTCGCCCGCGGCCCTAAGCTCGTGGCAGAGCTGGTCCAGGGCATCGGCGGACGCCATCAACGCAGGCCGCATCTCGTCAAGGCGGCGAGCGGTTTCGAGTCCGGCCTCGTTGGTTCGCGCCAACCGGGCCTGCAGCTGGGCGAGTTTGCCTTCGAGCTCGCCGGCCTGGGCGTTGGCCCGCGCCACCTGAGCAGCGGCGTCCTGGCGGAGAGCGTCCATTTCCGCGGCTTGTTCCGCATACCGTCCTTCCACCTGCTGCAACTCCGCCCGGACTGCCTCGAGAAGATTCCGGGTTTCGCCCAGGGCGGCGTGCAGACCGTCGCGCTCATTGCGGGCTTCCTCAAACGCCGCCCGCATCGTCTCGTGTTCCTGGATATTCTGCTGGAGCGCCGATTCGAGGGTCTCGCGTTCCCGCTGGGTGTTATCGAGGGTCGCGCGCAGGTCGTCGCGTTCGCGCTGGGTATTGTCGAGCGTTGCGCGCAGATCATCGCGTTCCCGCTGCGTATTGTCGAGGGTTGCGCGCAGGTCGTCGCGTTCGCGCTGGACGTTATCGAGCGTTGCGCGCAGGTCGTCGCGTTCCCGCTGGGTATTGTCGAGCGTTGCGCGCAGGTCGTCGCGTTCCCGCTGGGTGTTATCGACGGTTGCGCGCAGGTCGTCGCGTTCCCGCTGGGTGTTATCGACGGTTGCGCGCAGGTCGTCGC
>Ga0116187_1000822_pt1 | contig 35371 bp, 24 predicted proteins | sample AD_JPNNA6_MetaG_FD_89755 | JGI IMG/M metagenome (GOLD analysis project Ga0116187, IMG submission 89755) | Active sludge microbial communities of municipal wastewater-treating anaerobic digesters from Japan - AD_JPNNA6_MetaG | ecosystem: Engineered > Bioreactor > Anaerobic > Digestate | place... | reverse complement strand
ATGTAGGTATTGAAACCAATGGTAAAGGTAGGATTTAAATGCTTAGGTTCGTAGCCATAACTTCAAGTTTTTTATTATTGGCGGCCGCGTCTGCAGGTCCAGCAGTCGCTGTTGCCAAAAACGTCAAGGTTGGTAAAAAAGCTCCAGAGCTTGAACTTCGGGACCTTGAAGATCAAAACTACCGTTTGTCAGAGATTGCATATCCTGAAAAACCAAGACGAGGATATCCTAAGAGCCCAGTACTACTAGATTTTTTTAGCACAAGCTGTACTCCATGTCGCAAGGCCCTTCCCGATGTAATAAAACTTCACCATGCAACCAAGGACAAAGGGCTGAAAATATTGCTCGTCGTGATACTGGAGCAAGATGAAGACTCACGTAGTGACTTAGACGAGTTTTTACGACAAAATCCAATACCTTTCCCAGTGCTGGTAGACGCCTATCACAAGGCGGCAAAGACCTATGTAACCAACGGAGACACTGCGGATGTTCCCTCGTACATACTGATCGATTCCAACGGAATCATCCGGGATATCAGCTCGAAATTGAATCCAATGGCTGTTTTGGACCTTTTGGATGAGCAGCAGGTCAATTAGTTTTTTGGCTGACTCGGAAAACGAATGTGCAGATCCTGAAAGGCATCTTCGGCGTGTTCTTCAACAGTTGATCGCAGTTTTTTAACGATTTCATCAGGGTCCATGTCTGGGTCAGGATATCCAAACATCCGCTCACCTTTTGGACCTGGAAATGGCCTAGGAGCCTTCTTGGCAGCAGATTTTGGGGCTGCAGGCTCTTTACCAGGTTTAACGGCGCCTTCTTTTGGTTTTACAGCTGGACTAGACTTGGGTTGCACCTTTTGAGGCCCAGCTGCTGCCACCTTAGGACCAGCTGCTGCCACCTTAGGACCAGCTGCTTCAACCTTTGCAGACTCATCCGCAATCACCTTGGGTTCAGCCTTTGGCGGGTCCACGGGCTGAACAGCTGCCACCTCAGCTTGAACCTTCGCTGGCGCCTCTACCTGTACCTTTGGCTCCTCAACTGCCACGGCCTGAGGCTCCGCCTTCGCAGCCTTTACCGCCTTCGCTGAACCAGCCCTGACAAGCTGAACGTTCTGGCCTTCAAGCCACTTCGCCACTTGCCCAAAACGAATCGCGTAATTAAGACCTTCGAGGCTCATCCCATCTTGATTTTGGCGCACAATATAAGTATTGATTCCAATGACATTCGCCTGCGCATCCAACAAAGGCCCCCCAGAATTGCCTGGATTTAAGGCCGCGTCGGTTTGAAAAATATCCACATCTCCGTTGCGCCTTTTGTTGGAAATTGTTCCTGCAGTCAAAGTCCAAAGCCCTGCCCCACCCGGGTGACCAATGGCGGCGACATTAGTTCCAACAGGCACCTTTTCAGAGTCGCCAACGGGCACCACAACCAAGCCGGCTGGGGCCCTTTTCATCCGCAAAAGGGCAAGATCCTGTTTTTGATCGATTGCAACCACATCCACCTGAAAGCCCAGGCTAAAGTCGTTTTCAGCGTCTCCAGTAATCTCTTCAGGCTTCAAAAATACTGTAAGCCAATGATATGGCTTGCCGGTGTCATAGTCCAAAACCACGTGCGCGTTTGTGACTATGTCACCAGCACTTGTCATTATGATACCAGCCCCATGGCCGGCTTTTTGTTTTGCCTTATCAAGCCCCAAAACGAAAACAACTCCATCCGCGGCTGAAACGTAAATCTCGGCCAAAGAAAGGTTCGCATCCTTGGCGGTGGCTCCAAATGGAATCAAAGCGACAAGCAGCAAAGCACATAAAAATCGAGCTTTCATAAGCACCTCCAGTCAAAGGTCGTCATTGTCATCAAATGCAAACCCTGTGCCATATCCGACCAATCATATCAGAAATCACTGGTACCAAAAAGCGCCTTTTGGTTATATTATGCTGGCGTTAATAGCGAGGATTTCTAGTGCCCAAGCTATGTATTTTGCTGTTTGTCTTTTTAGCCGGCTGCACCCACAGACCGGATGTGCAAATAACCAACTATAGGTTTCCACTGCCCCCCAGCTCCTCTGGATGCTTCGTAGGTTCCTCTGACCCAACCCTTGACCCGGTAACGTCCTGGAATCAAGCCGCGGACATGGCACTTGCAAAGGCTGGAGAAGCCGTTCTGGGCAGTCGTATTCGAGCAGGCTCAAGAACGACAGGGTTACGAGACAGTTTTGGGGTGGCGATGCACGAAACCCAAGGGACCTTAAAGGGAATTGGAGTTGTGGGATGGTGGTTTGACCGTGAAGGCAAGGGAGCAAGGTCAGAATGTCGGAAGCAAGCTTGTAGTAAACCCAACACGATGTGGGCTGTAGCCTGTTTTCATGGTTATGAACGTTTGGCACCTAAAATACTACCTGATGCCTTCAGAGGCCCCATTCCGGCCTGGCTTAAAAATCCAAGCCTTGGGAAAGGTAATCGCTTATGTGCTATTGGCGTGTCAGCACCAACTTTTCAAAAAGAAAAGGCTATAGAGTTTGCAATTGAGCACGCAAAACAACGACTGGCCCAACAACAATGTCTTTATTTAAAGAGCCTTGTGGTTGATTGGGTAGACGACCGTTCTTGGCAGTTTCCAGAGACATCCACAGCAGGCCACATTTTGGAAAACACCATGGAAAACGCAAAAGAACAGCATGTCTGGCGGGATAAACTGGGGATTGGCCCCCTTCGCAGAAAGGGTGTTACTTACGTCCAAGTCTGCATTGAAAATCCTGATTTTGGGTGTGACTAGTCACGTGACTGTCACATGACCACTTGAAGCTTTTTGCAGGGAGTCATCACTTCACCGCAATCCGTAAAGGCATTGATTGGGCGTTAATTAATGTTGCATCCAGCATCAGTGTGGGGGATGATTGGCGGCACCGAGGTCCCTGGCACGCAACATGCTAAGGTAGTCAGCGCCAGCCGCCTAGTGGCTGTCGTTTGAAACTTTGGGGTATCAACTACTTGCCTTAAGGGAAGGCAAAGTAAAATGGAGGAGTTATGTTAAGGAAAATCACACTAGTGGCGATGTCGCTGATGATCGCGTTTGCTTTTGGATGCGCAAAAAAGCAAACAGCAAAAACGGGTGCCAGCTTTGCAAAGAGCATGAAAGGCGCTCCAGAATGGGCTTACAAGGGATGCTCCGCATTCTCTGGCGAAAAGAAGAAATGGATCTGTGGGGTTGGTGTCATGGGTGGCACCAATAATCTGGCCATGTGCCGTGATATGGCCACAGCCAGAGGCCGCCAGCAAATCGCCGAGACCATGAATCTTGGATTTGCGGGACTGACCCAAGATTATCAACAGACCATGACTGGTGGAGCGGCTTATGGCAAGGCTGCTGATGACGAGCAACTGTCTCGCAGAGTTGCTGAACAGCTCACCGAGATAAGCCTGCCTGGAACCAGAGTTGAGGACATGTACTTTTCTGACAACGGCGAATGCTTCAGCTTGGTGGTTTTGGACCTGCATGCATTGGAAACCGCAATTTCTGGTGTTACCGGTTTGGACGCTGGAATCAAAGAACACATAACCAGAAATGCTGAAAAAGCCTTCGACGAATTGCATCAAAGATTGCAGCTGAAGCCTAAATCAGGCAACTAGCCACCACGATTCATACGCGTGCATTTAGAATCGATGACCTATCCCGAGCAGGAAATCCACCGGTATCCAGTCTATATTCCAAAATCCGACTTGCGTTTCAATAGTTAGAAAACCGTCGCGCCATAGGATAAATTCAACGCCAAAACCGCCCAAAAAGCCGACTGCAGATTCAGACGACAGTAATACCAACATGGATGTGCGAATAAATAATCGTGTGAGTAAATACCACTTGATACCAGGCCTAAAAGTACCAATGTGGGGACGTTCAAGTTGCAGCCAAAAGCCGACGGTTGGCACAAGCCAAGGAACGGCCTTTATTTTAAAACCAAGGTCCACCCCCATTTGCACCTTTGTACGCCTAATGCCATCGCTGTAACTGTCAGAAAACTCATCTTTGTAGATTGCAGAAAAACCTTCGGTAATGGACAGGCTAAGCGGAAATGTGACTGAGCGCTCTGACGGCTTGGGCTTGGGTTCGTCATGAGTGGGCTCAGGCTCTTGTGAGGTTGGTTCATCGGCGTCGAAGCTGGGTGTGGTCTTGAACGCTAATTTTGGTGGAACAGAAGGACGATCAGAGACTGGTACATTCACCTCTGAACGACCGTTGTGCGGCACCACAACCTGCTGGCTGCCCCAACCGTTTGGGCACTGCACCTCAACTTTGTGCGACACGGCGAGGACGTCACCAAGCCAAGGAGTTTGGCCCACGACTTTACCGTCCAGCTTTAAAGAGCCTTCGCATACAACTCCGTCGGGATAACTGGAGGTCACCACCAAACGGCCAAGCATTGGCTGTAATTTCGTTGAAACTGAGGCATCTTCACCACGCACAACGGTCGTTTTTTCACTGCGCTCACCGTGACCAGGTAGGGAAAATTTTACGATGTGTACCCCAGGTTTAACCCGCTCCAAAAGACATGGGGTGGTTTTGTCTTCAAGCAACACGTCATCCAGATAGACTGCAGCACCTGGTGGGTCAGTTGTTACATGAATCTGGCCCCAATTTGAGACCAAATTTTTGTGATGCGAGCTTTCTTGACCGTCCTTGATGACAAGCTCGCTTTCACTTGGCAGGTAGTCAGGCAGCTGAAGTCGCAATTCGTAGGTCCCAGACAGCTTTTTGGGGATCTCAAGCGGGGTTTCGCCTACCAATTCACCTTCAAGCCATACCTGCGCTTTTGGGGGTGAACTGGTGATTTTCGCCGACCCAAATGCAGGCTTTAAATCCAAAGTGACCCTAGCGCCTTGCTTGGTCAGCGAAACTGCCTGGCGTGATGGGTGATAAAGACGACCCAGCTCAGCCACAACGATGTATTGCCCCGCTGGATATTCCAGATGCAAAGGGGCTTGCCCGACTTTTTTACCATTAATCGAGATAGTTGCACCAGTAGGGGCGCTGTTAATAATCAAGAACCCAGACTCATCGGTTGGCTCGTTAACTATGTCCGCACCGCGGTCAAAAACTTGACCAGCTTCAACACGACCGCCACTTGCAGCGACCTTAGTTAAAGGTTCGCCTTTAAATTTGGCGACTACCTGGTCGATTGAAGCCATTATCCCAGCGGCAGTACAAGGCCCGCGGGCATCGGCGCCTTTATCAGAGGTCTCGGTTCGAAGGTCGTAGATCACCGATTGCAACAGGCACAAATCAGCAATCTGAATCAAGCGGCTGGATAACGACTTTTGAGCGGCCACTGTCTTACCAAGTTCGATCTGGCATGACTGGTCATAGCACTCTTTGTGAGACTCGCGTTTAAGCTCAACAACACGTTCTCGAACTTGGTCCTGTGGGGTAAGCTTAAAGCCAGCAGAAGCCAAGCGCCCATACATGTAATTGTTGAGGCGGGTCATCGTGACTTCATCTAAGGATGTATCACTGCTCTCGATGTCGAAAACAGCGATGATATCCGCAGATTGGGCTACAGCGCTGACAGCTGGCAAAGCCCCAGCCAAGCAAAGGACACAGCAAAGATAGAGTCGCAGCGCACGGTTCCTCATGGCAAGCTGTTATCGCACACCATAAGGGCGAACGCAAGCTGGTTTTGGTTAGATTACTAAACGCCTTTAGAATCGGTGGCCAAAGCCGATGCGGACGTCAAATGGCCAAACAAATTTACTCCACACTCCTAACATAAGCTCAAGCGCCCAAATTCCGTTGCGCCATAAGGGAATGTCAATACCAGCGCCAGTTAAAAATCCAACTGCAGGACTTGATGACAGCGTTACCATCATCGCTGTACGCACATACATCGGAAAATTACCAAGATACCACTGGATACCCGGTCTGAATGTACCTACATGTGGGGACTCAAGCGTTACCCAAAAACCAAAACCAGGAACAAACCAAGGAATCACATTTATGCGAAAACCAAGGTCCAAGCCCATCTGCACTGGTGTACGCTTAACTGCTCCCTCATACAGTGACAGCCCCTCAGTAATCGAAAGAGTCAATGGAAAGAGGACTTTTCGTTCACCCCTCGACCTATAGCTGGGCGTACTGGCCGACCTGGAGCTGGACGAACTGGACGACTTGGGCTCGTCGTAGCTGGGCGTTGGCTCTGGTGCCGCCATTCTTGGGGCCGGAGGCGGTGGCTTGGGAGGGGGGACATAGATTGAGACATTCACATCCAAACGACCGTTGTGCGCAACTGTAACCGTCTCGCCGCCTGTACCACCGTTTGGACACCTCACCTCGATTCTGTGCGACGTAGCCAAAACGTCATGCAGCCAAGGGGTTTGACCTACCGATTTGTTGTCCACCCACAGATCACACTCGCAGACACTTTCGCCAGGGTAACTGCAGGTCACAACCAAAAGACCATACTTTGGCTGTAATTCTGTCGAAACAGTGGCTCTTTTGCCGCGCTTTACATTTACTTTTTCGCTGCGTTCACCATAGCCATCCAGTGAGTATCCAACAACATGCACCCCAGGTTTGACCCGGTCTACAAGACAAGGAGTCTTGGCTTCGACTAGTGCACCATCCAGATGAACCGTAGCGCCATTGGGCTCACTGGAAACCCACAATTGCCCCCAATTCGCCACCAAATCGGCATGATAGGTGCTAGTTTTGCCATCCTTAATGACCAACTCACCTTCACTGGGAAGATAATCCGGTGACTGAAGGCGTACCTTGTAGGTCCCGGATGGCTTTTGAGGAATCTCAAGGTTGGTTTGACCAACAAGATCTCCATCGAGCCATACCTGGGCATTAGGCGGCGAACTAGTAATCTTCGCGGTACCAAATGCTGGCAGCAAATCGAAGGTGACTCGGGCACTTTGCCTGGCGGTTAGATTGACTTCTTGGCGAGCTGGGTGATAAAGACGCCCAACCTCTGCAACGATCACGTAGTGCCCTGCAGGATATTCCAAATGTAGCGGAGCTAGGCCGACCTCTTTGCCATTGATAAAAATGGTGGCACCACTTGGGTTACTGTGAATAACCAAAAATCCAGATTCATCGGTTGGCACGTTGACAATGTCGGCACCACGGTCGAACAATTGACCTGTTTCGACCCGACCACCAATTGAAGGGCCTGAAGGCACAACTTCACCTTTGAATTTGGCCACCACTTGGTCGATCCCAGCCATTATCCCAGCCACGGTGCACGGACCGCGACCGTCGGCGCCTTTATCAGAGGTTTCAGTTCGAAGGTCGTAGATCACCGATTGTAGCAGGCACACGTTGCCAATCTGGATCAAGCGGCTGGCCAACGACTTTTGTGCAGACAAAGTCTTGCCAAGCTCGATCTGGCATGACTGGTCATAACACTCTTTGTGAGACTCGCGTTTAAGCTCGACTACGCGCTCTCGAACTTGGTCCTGAGGGGTAAGCTTGAAGCCAGCAGAGGCCAAACGCCCGTACATGTAATTGTTAAGGCGAGCCATCGTGGCTTGATCTATGGATGTATCGCTGCTATCAATGTCGAAGACAGCAATGATATCCGTGGATTGGGCCGCAGCATTGACAGCTGGCAAAGCTCCAGCCAAGCAAAGAACAAACTTAAAACAGAGTTGTAGAGTGCGCTTTCTCATGGCGTGTGTTTATCGCACACTGCGAAGGCGAACGCAAGCTGGTTTTTGGTGAGGGGCTGGATTGGGGGCGCAGGGCCAAGGATCTAGGGCACCGATCTGGCGACGCGGAACCCGACGAAGTCGTTGCGGGAGCGGGGAACGTTGTTGCCGCGAAGAGCCGCCCGCACGAGCCAGGCGTAGCTGTAACAGGAACCGCCGCGATAAACCCGGGCAGAGCCTGTCGATGGTCCTGTGGGGTCTGCACAACCTGATGAGCAAGCACTGTAATAGCTGGCATCGTACCTGTCGTTCACCCACTCCCACACATTGCCTAGCATGTCGTACAGACCCCATGCATTAGGGGCCTTTTGGGCAATTGGATGAGTAGTATAATCACTGTTAGCGTAGTACCATGCTATCCAGCTGACAGGGCCGCTATACCTTGAATATGTACCACCGGCCCTAGCGGCATACTCCCATTCTGCTTCGGTGGGTAGACGATAACCTGTACAACCAAGGCCCTTAAAAGTCACAGTGCAATCATCAAGGTCATTACCAGCAGTACCTGAACAATTCTCAATCGTGTAGCAGGTTTCAAAACCTTCTGATTTGGAAAGGGCATTTGCATAGGAAACTGCGTCGTACCAGTTGACCCCCTCTACGGGACACCTATCTCCACAGGATCTGAAATAAGATGGATTGTTGCCCATCAACGATTCCCACTCGATCTGTGTCACTTCGGTCTGCCGCATCAAAAAAGAACGGGTAATTGTCACTGAATGTACTGGTCCTTCATCGCCTTGACGGTCAGACTCACTATCGGGTGAACCCATCTGGAAGGTACCTGCGGGAATAAGACAGTAACCATTGGAGCAATCTGATTCGTCAACAATGGGTGGAAACCATCCCACCGTGTAGGCCCGCTCATCCGAGTCGCCGCAACCACTTAAAATGACAGGGAACATCACAAATAAGACAGCCCAATGCACAAGTTGTTGCATTACAAAAACCCTTAGAACCGATGGCCTATGCCAAAGCGGAAGTCTATTGGGACTACGTTTTTGGTCCATACTCCAACTTGGAACTCAAGGGCCAAGAATCCGTTGCGCCACAAGGGGATGTCGCCTCCGAAGCCGGTTAAAAATGCGACCTGTGCATTGGATGACAGCGTCACCATCATAGCTGTGCGCACATACATCGGGAAGGTGCCAAAATACCACTGGATGCCTGGCCTGAATGTGCCTTCATGTGGGGACTCAAGCATCACCCAAAAGCCAAAACCGGGCACAAACCAAGGGGCGGATTTTATGCGAAAACCTAGATCTAAGCCCATTTGCACCCGGGTACGAATAACGGAACCATCATATCGCAACAGCCCCTCGGTAAATGAAAGGCTTAGTGGGAATGAAACTGCGCGTTCATCCGCCGACTTGCGCTGCTTGGGCTTACTGTAAGTTTGTGTAGAGGTGTACTTCGGCTTAGCAGGAGCCACTCTTGGCGCCGGCGGAGGCAGCTTGGGCTGAGCAACTTGAATCGAAACATTTACATCCGAACGACCGTTGTGAGGTACTGCAACCTGCTGGCTACCCTTACCCTTTGCGCACTGTACCTCGACAGTGTGAGAGGTAGCCAAAACATCACCTAACCAAGGGGTTTGACCTACCAATTGGCCGTCCACCCTTAAATCACCCTCGCACTTGCTGCCGTCAGGGTAAGTCGCAGTAACAACCAGAAGGCCAAGCATCGGTTGAAGTTCTGTCGAAACCGAGGCGGTCTCACCGCGCACGACGGTTACTTTTTCGCTGCGCTCACCATGACCAGCCAAGGAATACTTGACAATGTGCGCCCCGGGTTTGACTCGATCCAAAAGACACGGAGTTACAGCTTTAACTAAGGCACCATCCAAATAGACTGTGGCACCTGACGGAACGCTCGCTATTCGTACTTGGCCCCAGTTCGAAACTAATGCCCCGTGATGCAAGCTCTGCTCGCCGTCCTTAATGACCAAATCGCCCTCACTGGGCAGATAATCAGACAACTGGAGACGCAGCTTGTAGGTTCCTGATGGCTTTTGATTCAGCTCAAGTGGAGTTTCCCCAACCAATTCACCATCGAGCCATACCTGAGCCTTGGACGGCGAACTGGTGATTTTCGCAGAACCGAATGATGGTTTCAGGTCCAAAGTAACACGGGAACCTTGCCTGGTCAGTGAAATCTCTTGTCTAGCCGGGTGATAGAGACGACCAAACTCAGCAACAATAACATAGCGACCAGCAGGATATTCTTCTTGCAGCGGGGTTTGACCGACTTCCTTACCATTAATGAAAATAGTGGCGCCTTTTGGGTTACTGTGAATAACCAAAAAACCAGACTCATCGGTTTTCACGTTAACAATGTCGGCGCCACGGTCAAAAATCTGACCAGTCTCGACACGACCACCAGTTGAAGGACCCGCTGGCGCAACTTCACCTTTGAATTTGGCCACCACTTGGTCGATGCCGGCCATTATCCCAGCCACAGTGCACGGACCACGACCGTCAGCACCCTTGTCTGTAGTCTCGGTTCTGAGGTCGTAGATCACCGATTGTAACAGGCAAACGTCGCCAATCTGAATCAAACGGCTGGCCAGCGACTTTTGTGCAGACAAAGTCTTGCCAAGTTCGATTTGGCATGACTGGTCATAACACTCTTTGTGAGACTCGCGCTTAAGCTCGACCACTCGCTCTCGAACTTGGTCCTGCGGGGTAAGTCTGAAGCCCGCAGAGACCAAGCGCCCAAACATGTAGTTATTTAGGCGGGTCATTGTGGCTTCATCCATGGATGTATCGCTGCTGTCAATGTCAAAAACAGCAACGATCTCCGCAGGTTGAGCCACAGCATGGACAGCTGGCAAGGCCCCAGCCAAGCAAAGAACACACCAGAGACAGAGTTGTAGAGTTCGCTTTCTCATGGCACGCAGTTATCGTATACAACACATTCCAAGATCTAACACTAGAGGCGCTTCGCACGCGCGCCGCAGTTATCGCATACAACACATTCCAAAGCAAGTCAAAATTGTGCATTTTCTAACCACGATATCTTCGACCCAACATTACCTGACTATTGGGTTCTGGCGCACCGTGTGCATAAGTCTCCCATGGGAGAACTATGCCCCAAGCATTCAGTTCTAATGCACGCCGTTCAAAAATGACAACTCAATAAAACCCGAATAACACGCAGCTTTGAATAGCAGAGCATTTTTGGCACAGAATTTGCTTCCAGCCGGCCGTGTTTTGGCGGGGCGGCTTCGCCCCTTTGCCCAGAGGCGCTGCTGGCGCTTGGCCCAGCAGTAAACCCCGGCTTTATTTTGGAGGGAGTTTGGAATGTCGATTAACGTGCAACACCAATGCACATGCGAGACGGCTTCTGAAGAGGAATTGATGGGCCGTTTGGAGCAGGTAATCGCTGAATACCGCGATGTGCCTGGTGCTTTGATTCCGGTGCTTCAGATAGCCCAAGGCATCTTTGGGTACCTGCCTGAATGCGCCTTGAAGCAAATCGCAGTGGGGCTGAATAAATCCTATAGCGAAGTGGCTGGAGTGGTTGGCTTTTATAGCTTCTTTTCAACCCAGCCACGAGGTAGGCACCTGATTCGGGTTTGCCTTGGTACCGCCTGTTATGTGCGCGGTGGCAAGCAACTGCTGGATGCCTTGAAACAGCGCCTTGGTATTGATGTTGGTCAAACTACACCTGACCGCAACTTTACCCTAGATGTTGCTAGATGCTTTGGCGCGTGTGGCCTTGCTCCGGCGTTGATGATCGACGATGACGTCCACCAGAGGGTGAAACCTGCTCGCCTGCAGGCCATTCTTGACCAGTATACCGACGGTTCAACCGTCCCGACGGAGTGACCATGCGAATAAAAAACAAAGCTCAACTTGAATTTTTACAAAAGGAATTGGCACAACAGGGAACTACCGCCGGCGCGGCAAAAGATAAGAAACAAGTGCTTATCTGCACTGGTGGTGGTTGTATCGCCTCTGGCGCCATGGATGTAGTGGCCGCCATGAAGGAAGAGCTGGCGCAAAAAGGCCTGGAAAACCAGGTTCAACTGCTCCAGACAGGATGCCTTGGACCATGTGCTCAGGGACCAGTTGTGGTTGTTTATCCAGAGGGCGTCTTTTACCAAAACGTGAAGCCCGAGGATGTACCTGAAGTCGTGGCATCCCACCTTATCAAGGGCGAGCATGTTACTCGCCTCATTAATGTGAACACCGCAACTGGCGAGTTGACACCTCTTATGAAGGACCTGGATTACTTCAAAAAGCAGGTAAAAATCGTCCTCGCCAACTGTGGCGTTGTTGACCCTTTGAAAATCGAAGATTACATCGCCCTGGAAGGATATCAAGCACTTGCTAAGGTGCTGACCTCCATGACACCAGATGATGTTATCAATGAAATCAAAAAATCCGGGCTTAGGGGGCGTGGGGGCGGAGGCTTCCCAGTCGGCCTGAAGTGGGCCTTTGCTGCCAAGAGCCCTGGGGATGTCAAATACGTCCTTTGCAACGCGGACGAAGGTGACCCAGGTGCATTCATGGACCGATCGGTGCTTGAGGGCGCCCCCCACAGCGTCATCGAGGCCATGACCATTGCCGCGTTCTCGATTGGAGCGCATCAAGGCTATATTTATGTAAGAGCCGAATATCCCTTGGCAATTGAGAGGCTTTCAATCGCCTTGGAACAGGCCAGAGAAAGAGGCCTGCTTGGCGCTGACATCCTGGGTTCAGGCTTTGACTTTGACCTGGAAATCCGCAAGGGCTCTGGCGCGTTTGTCTGTGGCGAGGAAACTGCCTTGATGACCTCAATCGAGGGTAACCGAGGCGAGCCCAGACCAAGGCCTCCATTCCCAGCGGTCAAGGGGCTTTGGAATGTACCAAGCCTTTTGAACAACGTTGAAACCTACGCGAACATCCCGCTGATTTTGCGCAAGGGCGCCGACTGGTATGCCGCTTATGGAACCCCACAGTCCAAGGGAACCAAGGTGTTTGCTTTGGCAGGCGCCGTGAAAAACACTGGCTTGGTGGAAATTCCAATCGGAATGCCACTTGGCGAGCTTGTTTTTGAAGTTGGCGGCGGAATTCCTGGCAACAAGCCCTTTAAAGCAGCGCAACTTGGTGGTCCATCTGGTGGTTGCATACCCACAGAACACTTGGGCGCCGCAGTTGACTATGAAACACTGATAGAGCTTGGTGCCATCATTGGTTCAGGCGGTCTAATCGTCATGGATGACGACGCCTGTATGGTGGACGTGGCCAGGTTCTTCTTGGAATTCTGCCAGGAAGAGTCCTGTGGTAAGTGCGCACCCTGCCGAATCGGAACCAAGCGCATGCTTGAAATCCTGGAGCGCATCTGCGACGGCTGTGGTGAAGAAGGTGACGTCGAGCGACTGATTGAGCTTGGCAACACCATCAAGGACACCGCCCTGTGCGGCCTTGGTCAGACTGCACCAAACCCAGTACTTTCAACTATTCGCTATTTCCGCCATGAATATGATGCCCACATCAGGGACAAGCACTGCCCAGCTGGTGTTTGCGCGGCTTTGGTCAGGGCACCTTGCCAAAACGCCTGCCCAGCCGGCGTTGACGTCCCTGGTTTTGTAAGCCTGATTGGTGAAGGACGTTATGCAGAGGCCATGCGTTGGCATCGTGAAAGAAACCCGTTTGCCAGCATTTGCGCCAGAGTTTGCTTCCACCCATGCGAAAGCAAGTGCCGCCGTGCCGATCTGGACGATCCAGTCGCGATTCGTGGCGTCAAGCGCTTCATGGTTGATCAGGACGTGATGACCGAGATGCCAAGCGTGCAGATTAATCCTGCGAACGCGAACAGGAAGGTTGCAATCATCGGCGCCGGCCCTGCTGGTTTGACATGTGGCTTCTTCCTGTCGCGACTTGGATACAAGCCCGACATTTTCGAGGCCGAATCGCTGGCTGGTGGAATGCTGACCCAGACTATCCCAGCCTACAGGCTGCCTCGCGAAAAGCTGGACGAAGAAATCGACCTTATCAAGAAGATGGGCTCCACAATCCACCTTAACAAGAAATTGGGGCGCGACTTCACCCTTGATGATCTGCGCAAGCAAGGATATCAAGCCGTGTTTATGGGCATCGGCGCCACCCAAGGTGGAACACTGGGCATCCCAGGAGAAGACGCCGAGGGTATCACCGAGGCCTTGTCCTTCTTGAAGGCCCATAACCTTGGCCAAAACCCAAAAGTTGGCAAGCACGTCGCAGTCATCGGTGGTGGAAACGCCGCTATTGACGCCGCACGAACCGCCTTTAGACTCGGTGCCGAAGATGTAACAATCGTCTACCGCCGACGCAGAAGCGAGATGCCAGCGTGGGATGAAGAGATTGATGAAGCCCTGCGCGAAGGCGTGCGCCTTGAAACCTTGGTCGCCCCGGTTGAAGTGGTCGTCAAGGATGGCAAGGTCGCAGGACTGGTTTGCCAGAGGATGGAACTTGGTGGTTATGACCGCTCAGGTCGCCGCCGCCCAGTCCCAATCAAGGGCGAAATCTTCACCATCGAAGTGGACCAGATTGTTGCAGCCATCGGCCAGTGGGTCGAAACCAAGGGCCTGTTCAAGGACTTGGGCGTTGAAGTCAACAAGGACGGAACTATTAAAGTCGACCATGCGACTGGGAAAACCTCCATCGACTGGTTGTTCGCCGGCGGCGACGCCACCATGGGCGCATCGTCGGTTGTCGACGCCATCGCATGTGGTGAAAAGGCGGCAGTTGGCATTGACACCATGTTGACTGGTGAGGACCACGCTTTTTGGCGCGTTGACATTCCTGTTGACACGCACTTTGACCCTGATGCTGAGCCATCCAAAGAACGCCGTGCAACGGGTTGCATGAAGCCTGTGTCCGAACGAGGCAGAAACTTTGATGAAGTTGAGCTCAGCTTTGCCGAGAAGGTCGCGATTGCAGAGGCCCGTAGGTGCCTGCGATGTGACTATCGTGAAGCTTGTAATTAAAGGTGAGCCAAGGAGATAACGATATGATAAACCTGACGATTGATGACAGACCGGTTCAGGTTCCCCAGGGGGCCACCGTTTTAGATGCAGCAAGAAAATGTGGTGTAGATATTCCCACCCTGTGCTACCTGAAGGACGTTCAGGCCATTGGCGCCTGCCGTCTGTGCGTGGTTGAAGTCGAAGGTGCGAAGGCGCTGGTGCCATCGTGCGTCGCCCCTGCGACCCCAGGCATGAAGGTTTACACCAAGACAAAACGTGTCCGTGAAGCCAGAAAGCTGGTCATGCAACTATTGATGTCCGACCACGCCGGCGAATGCCTGACTTGTGACCGCAATGAAAAATGCGAGTTTCAGGCGCTTGCCAGACAGATGGGCATCAAGCAAAACGACTGGACCGGCGACACAAGCCCACGAAAATTCGACCACAGCACCCCTGCCCTTTCCAGGGATTCTGGTAAGTGCGTCCTGTGCCGTCGTTGCGTGACTGTGTGCAAGGAAGTCCAAGGAGTCACAGCATTATTCCCACAAAATCGTGGATTTGACACCAAGGTAGCCCCGGCGTTTTGCCAAGATTTGGCGACAGTCGCGTGCGTACAGTGTGGTCAGTGTGCGGCAGTCTGCCCGACAGCTGCCATCACTGAGCTTGATGAAACCGACAAGGTTTGGGCGGCAATTGACCATCCAGACAAATTTGTGGTTGTCCAAACGGCGCCTGCCATTAGAGCGGCCCTAGGTGAAGAGTTTGGCTACCCACCTGGGACCTTGGTCACAGGCAAGATGGCGGCTGCCTTAAGACGCCTCGGCTTTGATGCTGTCTTTGATACCAACTTCACGGCGGACCTGACGATCCTTGAAGAGGGTAACGAACTGCTGATGCGCCTTAAAGCTGCCTTGGCACCAGAGGAATTCAAGAAAGACGGCCATCACCACGCAGGGCCTTTACCAATGGCAACATCATGCTGCCCTGCTTGGATTAAGCACGCCGAGTATTTCCATCAGGATTTCTTGCCAAATCTGTCGACGTGCAAATCACCACAGCAGATGTTTGGCGCGGCTGCCAAGACCTATTATTCCAGGCGAATTGCCAAGCACCCGACCGACGTTTTTGTGGTCTCAATCATGCCATGCACGGCCAAGAAGTTTGAGTGTCAACGGCCTGAAATGGAATCTTCCTGGTCCCGAGATGTTGACGTGGTGCTGACCACAAGGGAACTGGCAGACATGATTAAACAGGCCGGAATTGACTTTACGAGCCTGCCAGACGAGCAGATGGACGCCCCAATGGGAATGTCATCTGGTGCTGCAGACATCTTCGCAAACACCGGTGGGGTCATGGAGGCCGCCCTGCGTACGGCATATGAGGTGGTCACAGGCAGGCAATTACCGTTTGACGGCCTGCACGTTACCCCAATTACCACCTTGGAAGGAACCAAGGAAGCGGCACTCACCATCAGAGGCTGTGAGCCGGAATGGAGCTTCCTGGAAGGTAAAACCTTGAAAATCGCGGTGACCCACGGCTTGGCTAATGCCAATCGCCTGCTTGAAAAAATCAAGTCTGGTGAGGCCGAGTATCACTTCATCGAAGTGATGTCCTGCCCAGGTGGCTGCATCGGCGGCGCAGGCCAACCCAGAATGACCACTCAGGCAGTACGAAAGGCCAGAATTGAGGCAATCTTTCGGGAAGACGAGGGTAAAACCATGCGTAAGTCCCACGAAAACCCTCAAATTCGCGAGGCTTACGAGCAATTCTTCAAGTCTCCACTTGGAGAGCGTTCTCACCAGTTCTTGCACACCGAGTACTTTGGCAGGGAGCGGGTGTAAATTTAGCCAGGGTGAATGGCGGTCACGTTATTCGCCATTCACCCTGTGCTTTAGCATAGGCAGCCCTTTGAGCTGGACTTAGATATGGCGGTTTTGTGGACAATTCCTGAACGGTGTCGTAGATGCTATACGTGCGTACGCGAGTGTCCAGCTAAGGCCATTCGGGTCGAACACGGCCAAGCGCAAGTTATCCCAGACCGTTGTATCGCCTGTGGAAACTGCGTCAAGGTGTGCGCCCAAGGTGCAAAACAAGTCCAAGACGATGTTTCCAGGGTTATGGCGATGTTCATGTCTGGACATCCAGTGATCGCCTGTGTAGCGCCGGCATTTCCAGCGGCTTTTGACGATGTCGAGCCAGGACGGGTTATCCAAGCCATCAGGGAACTTGGGTTTTCAGCGGTTTGGGAAGTCAGCTTTGGGGCTGAGCTTTTGGCCCCACACTACGTCCGCCTGTACCACGAAGCACGACGTAGTGGGCAGCCAATAATCGCCACATGTTGCCCTGCAATTGTTACTTACGTTGAAAAATTCCAGCCGTCATTGCATCAGTTTTTGGCCCCTTTAACGTCACCAAAACTGGCTGTTACCAGGGCTGTCAGACAAAGGCACAAAGACGAACAAGTCCACGTGGTTTTCATTGGCCCTTGTATTGCCAAGAAGAACCCAATGGCGGACATGGATGCTCATTCAACGCTTGATGCAGTTTTGACCTTTGAAGAACTGCAACGGATGTTTGACGAGCAGGAAATTGATCCTAAAAAGCAGCTACCATCGGCCTTCGATGGACCGCGTGCCCATATGGGACGCACCTTGGCCGTTTCAGGGGGGCTGTTAAAAGCGGCAGGTCTTTCTCCAGATATTCTGGCTAACGACATCGTCGTGACCGAGGGTAAGGACAGGGCGATAAACACTTTGAAGGACTTGGCGGAAGGCCGCTCCAATGCGCTTTTTTACGATTTACTGTTTTGTGAGGGCTGCATTGATGGACCCAAGATGTTGAATGATCTCAGCACCTTGGCCCGAAAAGAGCTGCTGGTTAACTATGTATTGGACAAGTCTCGATACGTGTCGCAAAGGGAGCTTGCGGAGGCCCTTGGTGAGTTTGCCGATGTTAATTTAAGCCGCGAATTCATTCCTCAGGATATGAACCTGCCGTTGCCATCAGAAGCCGAGCTTCGGGCAGCTCTTGCCCAGATGCATAAAACCAACAAGGATGACCGCCTCAATTGTGGTGCTTGTGGTTATGCAACATGCATGGAAAAGGCTGTCGCCGTTTGTCAGGGCTTGGCGGAACCATCAATGTGCCTGCCTTATCTGGTCGAGGAGCTTGAACAAACGTGTTGCGACTTGCGGGCTTCCCACAAAGAGCTTGAATCCACTCAAAAGGCGCTGCTTAAAACTGAGCGACTTGCTTCAATGGGCCAACTGTCCGCAGGGGTTGCCCATGAATTGAACAACCCGCTGGGAACAATATTGCTTTATTCCCATATGGTTATGAAGGAACTGAAGGATGCCCAGCATCAAGAAGACCTGCAGCTGATAGTAAACGAGGCGGTTCGATGCAAGGACATCGTCAGAGGGCTATTGGATTTTGCCCGAAAATCCAGAGTTACCAAGGCCCCTGCTAAACTGGACGACATCTTGCATGAAGTCCAGGAAATTACAAAGGTTAAGGCACAGGAAGCTGGGGTAACTGTCACTGCCGAGATAATTGGGGAAATGCCCTTGATGCTTATCGACCGAGTTCAGATTCGCCAAGCCTTGGTTAATCTGGTCAATAACGCCATCGATGCTACACCGCCTGGTGGCAACGTCAGTCTTAGGGGGAGCAACGGAACAAACGTGAAGCTGATCGTTGCGGACACCGGTTCTGGGATTGCCCCTGAGCACCTGTCAAAGGTGTTTACCCCCTTCTTTTCCACCAAGGAATCTGGCAAGGGGACTGGCCTAGGTCTGGCAATCACCTATGGTGTCGTAAAGATGCACTCGGGTGACATCACTGTGGACAGTGAGCCAGGTAAGGGCACTACTTTCACAATTAGTCTGCCCGCTGATTCAGCGACAACCGCTGCTGAAGGGGCTGATTATCAGGTTGAGGATTACTATTTTCGTTAAGGGGAAAAAACGATGAAGACCGAGAACAAGACCATCAAAGTACTTTTAATCGATGACGACGCAGATCTGCTGGCAGTCAACGAGGCAGTTTTTCTAGCCCGTGGCTTTAACATTCAAAAAGCATACAACGGTAATGAAGGCTTCGAGCTGGCGCTGTCATTTAAGCCAGACGTCATCGTTACTGACGTCATGATGTCAACGAACAGCGAAGGATTTGATCTGGCCAGAAGGCTTCGCAGCACCGAAGGAACAAAGGAAATTCCTTTGATTATGCTGACTTCGGTTAACGACACCGTTCCATTCACATACGAACCAGACGGCAAGTTTTTGCCAGTTGACCGCTTCCTTGAAAAACCGGTGGCACCCGAGACCTTGGTCCAGGAGGTTGAAAAGATCCTGGCCTGATGCCACAGGTCCCCAAACATAAAGGAGGACCGCATGCCCCAAAAGATCCTGGTTGTAGATGACGAACTGGGAATGCGTGAGGGATGCAGACGCATCTTATCGGCGGAAGGCTACATTGTTGAAACAGCTGAAGATGGCGTCGCAGCGCTTGAACGATTTCAGGCAGACCCCACCTTTGACGTGGTCATTTCTGACCTCAAAATGCCACGCATGGGTGGAATGGAGCTGATTGAAAAGCTCCACGCCATCGACGAAGACATCCTGCTTTTGGTAATCACCGCTTATGCCGCCATTGACACGGCGGTTGAGGCCACCAAACGCGGCGCTTACGGTTACATTCCAAAGCCGTTTACGCCTGACGAAATGTTGCTTCACGTCAGAAATGGCCTTGAGAAACGGGCACTTCACCTGGAAGCTCGACAATTGCGCTTGGAGCGCGAGCAGCAGCTTCTGGAAGTGGCCTTTGAGCGTTCCAAGAGCACGACTATCTTGAACTGCATGACTGATGGAGTGCTTGTTGTGAACCGTCAAGGTCAGGTAGTTTTGCGCAACCAAGCCTTGGCCCGTTTATTACCTGAAGTCCTGCCGCTGCCAATTCCGGTAGAAACCTTGGAAATCCCGGAACTTCCAGAGTTGGTTTTGGAAGTCATCGAATCCAAGGAAGCGCTTATAGCATCAAAGGAAATCCAGATTGGCGACTGTACATACATGGTCAATGCCGCACCTGTCAGGGAATCTGGCTCTGAGGCGTTGGGCGCGGTGGCAGTGCTGCGCGACATTACGGCTCTGAAAAAGCTTGAGGTCGCAAAGTCCATGTTTATTTCGATGGTTGCGCATGAATTAAAGAGCCCGCTTGCTACCATTGAATCATCGCTGAATTTGATTTTATCAGGCGCTGCAGGGGATGACCCGGCCAGAAATCAGCATCTGATACAGCGCTCGCTAACTAGGGCAGCTGCTTTGCGAACCTTGATTGGAGATTTACTGAACCTGACGGCCATTGAAACGGGCAACTTTGTCCTGAAACGCACCAAGGTGGACGTAAGCCAGATTACCCGTTCGTTGGTGGACTCGTTAACTGAAAAAGCCACCGAGAAAGGCATCACCCTGTCGCTGGACTGCCAGGCAGAATCCTGTGAAATACTGGCTGACACAAACGCCATCACCAGTGTTATTTCCAACCTAATTGATAACGCGATAAAGTACACCCCCACTGGTGGCCAGGTTACAGTCACGCTGCAATGCAATGGAACTTATGCAAAAGTTTCAGTTAAGGACACTGGCATAGGAATGGCCCCAGAAGAACTGGCCCGAGTTTTTGACGAATTTTACAGGGTCAAAAACCAACAAACGGCCACCATTGCGGGCACTGGCCTTGGCCTGACCTTGGTTCGCAGGCTGGTAGAAATGCATCAAGGCCGCATTGACGCTGAAAGCACCCCGGGCGTTGGTTCAACCTTCAAAGTCAAACTGCCAACAGTAGCCTCAACGCAAAACGCTTAGACTTTTCCAGCAAAAAATAAAAAGCTGCTAATATGCTGTTAATATTCGGCCTAGCCCGCCGCCGGCTGAGGATGCTGTAGTGAAAAAGCTGCCTGTAGTTAGCAGAATTACAATTATAACCATCGGAATGTTGGTGCATATTTTTCTGGCATCAATGGTTAACACCGTTTGGCAGGATAGGCACGTCCTGAATCATTTTGCCTATGTACCCTTGGTGTTGGCGGCAGTTTGGTTTGGCAAAAAGGCGGTCTGGCTGGCCTTGGTACCTGGTATGGTCCCACTGGTATTGGCGGCTCTTGGCGTTGGGCATGAACCGTTATGGAACGATGCTATCAGGGGGACTTTCTACGTGGCGGTCACCTTTATAGCTGGGGTAATATCAGATAGATCCCGCGGACTTAGATCCATGGCCCGTCAAACCAAACAGCACCTTATGGTAGCTGAGGCTAAACACCAAGAACTGTCAGACATGGCGAAAGAGCAGGCAGCCATGCTGGCACACTCGTCACGGCTGGCTGAAATGGGCGAGATGGCCGCGGCAATGGCCCATGAACTGAATCAACCTTTGACTGGGATCAGAAATTACGCTGGAAACGCCCTTTACATGCTAGAGGAAAACGCGGGGTCGATCGATGAAATCAAGGAAAATCTGGAACTTGTTAACCAACAGGTGGACCGTGCCGCCAAAATCATTGCCCAAATGCGTTCGTTGGCTAGGCGGGCCGAAATAGACCTGGAACCAGTTCAGATAAACTCTATCATCAGGGAAACTTTGGAGTTTTTGGATTCCCAGATGCGCTTGGCTGGCGTGGAAGTGGTCAAGAACCTTGATGAATCGTTACCCCTAGTACAAGGCGACCGCATTCGTCTTTGGCAGGTATTTATGAACGTTGCAGTCAATGCTAGGCAGGCCATGGAAAACTGTGAAAACCGACAACTAACCGTCACCACCAGGTATGAGCCAGACCACGAGTTGCCGGTGGTAATAATATTCAAAGATACTGGGCCAGGATTTGATTCCGGCGAAAAGCTGTTTGAGCCGTTTTTCACCACAAAGGCACCTGGTAAGGGAACAGGGCTTGGGCTTTCCATTTCCCACGCCATTTTGCACGAGCACCAAGGCCGGATAGAGGCATCAAACGATGGTGGCGCGGTTTTCACAATTCGATTGCCTCATCAGGAGTAGACCATGAGCAAACCATTACAAAAATCCCTGATTGTGGTCATAGACGATGATGAGGCTGCCAGGACATCCCTTGCTCAACTGCTGACGCTGCGACGCTTTGACGTCAGGACTTTTTCATCAGGTGAGGCCGCGTTGGCTTGGTCAGACCTCCCAGATTGCGACGTTATTGTTTCTGATATCAAGATGCCTGGAATGAATGGTGAAGAGCTGTTGGCCGAAGTAATCAGGCGTCGTTTTATGGCGCCAGTCATCTTGATTACTGGTCATGGAGACGTTTCCATGGCGGTAAGGTGCTTGAAATCTGGGGCTTATGATTTCATAGAAAAACCCTTTGATAACGAGGTGATTCTAGCTTCAGTCCGACGCGCCGTTGAAAAAGTCTCTTTAAGCCGTGAGGCCAACGAACTGCGTAGACGGCTGACTTTATGCTCTGGCGACGAGGTTGGGCGCTTTGGTCTGATCGGGCGCAGTCGCGTCATGCAGGATCTGTTTGACCAGATTGAAAACGTCGCAAAATCCAGGGCCATCATTCTGATTCACGGTGAAACTGGGTCTGGTAAGGAGTTGGTTGCTAAAGCCATTCACAACAACAGTCCTAGAGCAGCTGGCCCATACATAGCGGTAAATGCAGCGGCGCTGCCAGAATCCATGCTTGAAAGCGAGCTTTTTGGACATGCCAGAGGGGCCTTTACCGGGGCTGAATCGGCCAGAGACGGAAAGCTGGTTGCAGCATCAGGTGGAACCTTGCTTTTGGACGAGGTGGAAAGCATCAGTTTGAAGGCTCAAGCGCAGTTGCTGCGGGTTTTAGAGGATGGGTAAGTCTTTCCCTTGGGGCGTGACGTCTCCAGAACCGTTGATTTGCGGGTTTTGACTGCTACAAAGATGGATCTGTCCCAGGCGGTGCGCCAAGGTTTGATGCGAGAGGACTTCTTTCATCGAATCATGGTCTTGCCCATCAGGGTTCCTGCGTTAAGGGAGCGTCTTGAGGATATTCCGCTGCTGGTTTCGCACTTTTTGCGCCAAGCGGCGGACCGCAATGGTATACCAGTGCCAAGGATTTCCGAGGAAACTTTGGATGCCTTGATGCGCTACTCATGGCCTGGAAACGTGCGAGAGCTTAAACACGCGATTGAAAGGATGGTGATAACCAGTCGTGATGGTTGGGCTGGGCCATTTCAAAATACTGAAGATGCGACATCTTCGCGTCTGCTGTCAGTTCCACCAGGGGCCGGCCGATTAAAGGACGCCCTGGAGGCAACAGAGAAACAGGCAATCATAGAGGGGCTCAAGGTAAACGACGGCGAAGTTTCAGCCACGGCCCTGTACCTAGGAATAAGCCGCCGCGCACTGTACGAGCGAATGAAAAAGTACGAACTCGAACGAAGCGACTTTGGATAACCCCTGTCCCTGATCCTGCCCCTGGCCCTGATCCTGCCCCTGTTCCTGCCCCTGTTCCTGCACCCTGTCCCTGCCCCTGCCCCTGCCCCTGCCCCCGCCCCAAAAGTCAACTTTTCTTCAAGTTATGTATAATTCCCTGCCTGCGGGTCGTGACACCTGGGGCCTAGTGTTTTATCCTCTGTATCGTTTTGTTAGGAGGTTGTTTTTCATGAAAATCCGACTGATGGCTTTTTTGATTACCATACTACCCTTGATGGTGTGGGCCGGTTGTTCAGATGGGGACACACCAACGGACGTTGATGTCATAGGGGACCAAGTTGACCCCCCTGACACTTTTGAGACTGAAGATCCTGGCGCAACGGATGAAAACGGGCGACCAGATGGAGACGTTGGCGATACAACCGATGCTGCAGACCCAGACCTGGAACTTGCCATGCAATATGTTGCCATTGGTAAAGAACGCTTGGAGGCTGGTGAATCCTTGGCTGCCCTTGATGCTTTTGATTGGGCGCTCCAAACGGTTCCAGACCTGCAAGAGGCCCACTGGGGAATGGTCTTGGCCCGTTTCCAATCAACAGTTTCCATGTTTGGCTCACTGGTTGGACTTGCAAAATACAAGGAAGACCCAGACGCCCCACAACCCCTTAAATCCCTGACTTGGCCCAAACACGAAGGAACTATTGGGGTATCAATCGACGCCCTATACAAAAGCGCCCTTGAGCAGCAAGAACGCATTAACGGCCTGAAAGCCGCCACCGAAAATCCCATCTTCTCGCTTGAAGGTGGCCTACCCCTGGAATTTAGCGGTCTTCCCATGATGCGCCTTTGCTGTGACTGGGATCGCTCTGATCTGTATGGCATTTCTTCCTGGAATCAGCTAATGCTTGCTTTTGTTACGTTTTTCGGCTCCCAAAACTTGGAATTATCGTTCGAACGAGTGAACCAACTACTAAAAACTGTACCAGGATTCACCAATAAACTTGGGGTGTTACTGGATGAATATCCTAACATCGCTACTTTGCTTCCCCAGCATGGTGCTGAACTGTGGAGGTACGCCGGAACTTATCTGGCCCAAGCCGCTGACGATGCGCTACAAGCAGCTGCCCTTATGGAAGATGACGAAAATGCAGTTGCAACCCTTGAGGAAACTTCTAACGTTTACCTGGTGCTGCATGGTGAATTTTCAGAAGGGCGTGACCAATTACGTGTGATTTGGGACAGTTCCAGTGTCTCTTTGAAGGACATCGCAACCAAGGTTAAGGCAAATATGGCCGGCGAGCCAGGTAACCGCTTGTCCTTGGACAAAGAAGTGCTTCCAGCCATTGTTGTCCTTCTGGACATCGCAAATCGTACATTTGGGATCCAACCCTTGTTGACCAAGCTTGGAATTAGTCTGCCAGATGCGATCGCTGGCTTAATTGGCGTTCTTGATAAGAAGGACCCAGAGCAGCTTGTTGAACTGGCTGTTTCACTGCTACCAAACATAGGACTGCCAGAAGACACCATTGAGCTTGATCTGGCCAACTTTTTTGACACCCCCTTCAACATAAGGGACCTACTGCCTGTGATGGGGCCAGAACCGTCTGTAAATACAGCACATAAAACCTTTTCAAGATCCTTTGAATGCTTAAAATGGGGGCTTGAAATTGCCGAAAAACCCGTTTTATGGATTCACGATCCATCATCAACCGCCGACGAGCTTGTAATTACCATCAAGGCTTTTGCAGAAGGCGAAGAAGAGCCTAGCGGCACGCTAGACGTAAAACTAGAACCATTTCAAGGCTTTACAGGCCTTTATTATGGTGATTTCGAAGTACAGACTGAGCCCGCAGAACCAGGAGATTACATAATCCAACCTGCTGGTGGACATCTGACAGCTGAGTACCAATCAGCCGAACATTCAGAATCAGCCATAAGCATCAGCGGTGTCTTCCCTGATGACTGGCTTAAGTGGGATTATGGAGCTTCATGTGAAAAAGACACCAAGGCGTGGGACGGCCCCCACTTCTGGGAGGCGGAATTTGGCGACGCGGTTGAAGTTACTGCCCCTGGTCAGACTGTACCTTTGGAAGAAATAGCTGCAGACGGCAAAGCCACCAACGCTGGATATTTGGCATTCCCGTCACCATCGTTCGCTGGCCTGATTTGGTTTAAGGACGGTGACCAGTCTGAGCCTGCAAACCAGGCATCATTTTCGAAGCTAATCGTGGACATCATGGCTAAAATAGGGGGTTTATTATGAAAAAGTACAGCATCTTAGCAATAGCACTGCTGTTTATGGCCTGTGGTGGGGCTGACTTGTATGATGAGCCTCAGGCAAACACTACATCGGCCAGCTCGACTGAAGAAGGCGATGAACAAGCGCTTGAACGCTTCCAATACATAGCTGTTATCGCCGACACCCACATAGTACTTGAGGATGACCTACAAGCGCGAAATCTAAGGGCAATTGGGGAAGTCTTGGCTCAGCTACCTGTGCAACTTTTGGGTGTCTTTATTGCTGGGGACATAGTTTATAACCTGCCATATCACACCATCGAAGAGTATCACAACGATCCAAATGACCGTTTTGATATCGCCCAGGCGATTCTTGAAGAGTTTCCGGCACCATGCTATCTATGCATTGGCAACCACGACCTAGCAATCGAAAAAGGTGTCCCACGGCAGATGACTGAGCAGCTTTTCATGGAGCATTTTGGCGCAGCCCCATACTACTTGGTTGATCTTGGCCTATGGAAGTTTATAGTTTTAAACAACTTTCATGGACCAACACAAGACCCGCACCATCCAAGTTTCGATGTCCAAACTGGAAGCCTTGGGCAAGAACAAAGGGAATGGTTGAAGCGACAGCTAAACGATGGTAGGCCTGCCATCTTAATGAGCCATTTCCCACCGTTCATTATCAATGACCTCAGTGATATCTTTGAAGAATATCGGCACAACATCAGACTTTTCCTGGCTGGCCACTCCCACGGCTGGACCAATCTGTCGAATCACTTTGGAGTTCCATCTTTGATCGTTGGTACAAGCCAATTGGACGAAGACTCCTTCATGATCATGGAGCTTGATAACAAATTGAAAACATGGCGGATTGTCGACTGGGAACGTTTCCACTGGGGGTCCGCGTATTCAACGCCTTGGGATAATTCTTTCATCGAGCCCAAAGATTAAAAGCACAAATATATCAGGAGTCTTCTTGAAGTTTATATCCGCCTTTGTGTTGACCAGCCTGTTAGTTTTATCTTCAGCTCATGCTCAAGAACCGACCCTGGAATCGGCAATTGAGACATATAAAGCCAGAACTGAGCTGCAAAACCACATTGATGCTTGGCAGGCCTTTGTTTTGATTGCAGATGCACAACCAGATAACCAGCAGGCCCAGCTGTGGTGCGCCAGGACTTCCTTTTTTCTGGCTCACCGCCTGATCCAAAATCGTAAAAAGGCTGACGGCTCTAAAACCGCGAAACCAGGCATCGAATGTTCACTTAGGCTTGCAAAATCCAAGCCTTACGATGGGCGCTACTGGGAGCTTATGAATCGCTACAAGGCTGCGGCTACCATGAATCTGGTCAAGGCCTTTAAGGCGGCAAAGCCCATGAAGGAGGCTTTGGAACAGTTGATTGCTGTGGACCCTGAGCGTCATGAAGGCTACGTCTTCCTAGCTATGGCATATCGTGAGTTACCATCTGGAATATCCTGGGGTGACAACGCAAAGGCGCTTGAATATGCTAGAAAGGGCCAAGAAAGGGCGCCAAAAGACCCTGAAGCAATACTTGAACTGGCAGAATGCCTTAAGGCTAATGGCAAAAAGGACGAGGCCAGAAAGTATTATGACGCTGTGATTAACGACAGCGTCGCTCCTAGGGACCTAGAATGGGAAACTGGCGATGCTAGGCGATGGGCAAAACGCCAGATGAAAAAACTGTAAATTTCAGGTGTTACCAATCAACTGGAGGTTAAAACATGATGCGGCTATTTTCTAAATTCAACGTTGCTCTGCTGACCGTCGGCTTGATGGTAATCGTCGGCTGTAATGATTCTTCAAATTCAAAACCCTACCCCGATGATTCCATTCAACCAGATGCTGACTCTGGTGATGTTTCGCCGTCTGAGGATATATCAGCGGACACTGATGACGACACAGCGTCAGAAACTTTAGAAGATGTAACACAGGAAACTGATGAGGGAGACATAGTGCCCGACGGCGATGATGTTCCAGACGATGTTCCAGAAGTCGACCCCTACCAAGCTGCAAGGATGGCTTTCCAACTGTACTACAAAGAACGCGTGGAACGGACCGTTTTGGCATACAACCGCTTTTTCCTGTTTGGTGACACGACCTTTGCCATCAATATCGCCCGCTCGGCTATTGATCGTGAGGGGGATTTCTTTGAAATCGTCCCAGGTCCAAAAGACAACAACGCGATAGGTAACTCCGCCAGAAACATATGGTTTGCCTACAAGATTTTCAGGAGCAGGTCTTTGGCATTGGCCGCCGCGAGGGCCTTCGAAGGCATGGAATTTATTACCACAGTTTCAGGACACAATGGCGTCACAGGTAGAAATGCATATCCAAACTGGACCATGACTATTGGTGGCGAAAACAAGACGGTGACTAGGACCAGAGACGGAGAGCCGATCGAGCCACCAATCGTCCCGGACCCAGCGCTAGAAGAGGAAATAATTTCAACCTTTTTCGATGGTGTGACTATCAAATATCGTGGGGAACCTGAGGATATCCTGTTGAACTTCATGCCGGCCAATGAAGTTGGGCGCTATTCTGTCACATACAGCCACACCATGCTTCCTGACTACCTTAGGGTCAGCGACTGCTGTACCAGCTTGATGAAAGTGCCTGAGCCTTATTTATGGGCTGGAGCTTATTTCAGCAACCATGACTCCAGGGATAATTATCGGGACCTAGCCTACGGATATCTGGCAGCCAAGGAGGCCAGTGAAGATCCAGATGCTGACCCAATAGTCAGAGCAGCTGCGGCCAAGGCATGGGCAGCTGGGCTAGCAAACGGCGATTTAATCCAGGCCAACGGCGGTAGGATTCAAACGGTGCGCGAGGGGCAACCCTGGGAAAACACTGAAGTTAGTGGCGGAATTAGACCTGATGAGACTGTCGAAATAGAAGACCTTGGAAGCCTTTCAAATTGTCAGATGGTTTACTTGGCTAGGGCGATTTCATCCGAGGGCCTGACTCTGCCGCTTCCAACTTTGCCGGAACCTGGGGCAATGGATTCTACGCTTTCACCATTTCTGGACGATGACGTTGGCTGTCTGGGCGCTGAAGAAGAACATTTTTGTTCCCACCTTGGCACCTCAATTTGTGGCAAAACCTGGGGACAAGTTAACGAGTTAACGCTAGGTGGTGTAGGCTTGGTGGACATGATCAAAGACATGGAATCAGAGACTCCTGGTAGTGCAGAGGCCATTTTTGGGCACTTTTATGGTAACTTCGACCAACCTATGGAATCGCTGATGGGAGTCGTTGAATATGCCAGGATTGTTGGGGATCAAGCACTTTATGGCGCGGCGCAGTTCGAGTTGGCGCAGATTACCGAGGTTTCCAGATTACTGGCAACATTGATTTATAGCAGCAGCGATCCTGCCAACGAAGCAGACAAGCTGTACTGGACAGCCTTGATTGAAGCACAGGGCGGCATCGCTCCAAATATCGAACATTTGGGACTTTTTACCAAGGCTGAGGCCCATAATGCTACGCTGGAGGCAATGCTTGTCATGCCAGATACCCCAGAAGGAGCACCAATAACCCAGGAAACGATCATGGAAGTGGCTGAAGATTTCTATAAAAACAGGTCTAATTCCAAGCAGGTAAGAGACCGCTATCGTGATACCTGGGGGGACACTCCTCCAGTCAGAGTTACTGAAGAGGGGTATGAAGCAAGGTACTACGAACCTGCTGGTGGGGTCACAGACTGGTATCCTGTTGAAGGCCCCCACCACGCAAGGTTTGCCAGCGTCTATCTTCTGGCTGCCCTACCCTTGTGTGACTTGGCACCCAAGGCCCTGGACTGCAGATGGGCAGTTCTTGGATGCGAGCGGCCGGACTTGAATGACGATCAAAAGGTCGATCAAGCTGACCTTGATCTATTCAACACCGCCAAAGACGAATTTACAGGCGGCTGTAGCACAGAAAACAACTGGTGCAACGGCGCAGACCTAGACCATTCCGGAACCATCGACCAAGAAGACATCGAATTCATGAACGCCGCCCAAGGCTGCTGGTGGTAGTGCCCCCGTCCCTGCCCCCCGTCCCTGTCCCTGTCCCTGCCTCCTGTCCCTGTCCCTGCCTCCTGTCCCTGTCCCTGTCCCCGTCCCTGCCCCTGCCCCTGTCCCTGCCCCCTGCCCCCTTCACCCTTCACACTTCACCCTGCTCCGCCCCCTGCCCCCCGTTTGGTGCTATAATCTCCGCCCGGAACTGGAGTGTGTTTTGAATATCCGGGCATGGGTAAAATACGGCATCGTGCTTGGCGCCTTTTGGGTGGCCGACTTTGCATATTCCCAGACCCCAGACGAACAATTTGCAACTGCTGAAAATACTTTCCGTTTTCAGGATTATGTCGGCGCTGAAAAGCTGCTTTCTGAGCTGCTCTACCCTGAGGTTTTGCTTTCCTCTACTGCCGACATCATCAAGGCCCATGAATACTTGGCGGCCTGTTACTACTGGCTAAAAAATGAAAAACGCCTTGAAGAAGAATTCACAGTCCTGCTGACACTAGCACCTCGCCATGAACTTGATGCCTTTTACTACCCTTCTGCTTTTATTGAGCATTTTGAGCAAACCAAGCGTCGCATGGCAGAATTGCACCTGATTGACCCTGAAATCGAGCCTGACGATGGACCCGAGGTAATCTGCGAAGGCCGCGAGGTTTCAATAGAACGTCGTTCATGGGTTCCGAATCTGGTCCCCTTTGGCGTTGGGCAATTCATAAATGGCCAAAAAACCAAAGGAGCACTGTTTTTAAGCGGCCAACTGCTCACCTTGGGGATGAACATCGGGGCATATGCTAGCATTGAGGGCCTGCGAGGCGACGACGGTCTGTTTTCCCATAATAATGCGATTACAGCCAGGAAACTTCGCATCGTCCAGTATGTTGGGCTTGGCGCCTTTGGAGCGTTGGTGATCTGGGGCATCGTTGACGCCTTTATGAATTACGAGCCGTACAAACGCACTTTCAAAGTCGTCCCATGTCCAATGCTTGAAAGTAGTAACGCCGGAATAGCTATTTGCACCACTTGGTGATAGGGTTTACATCACTTGGTGATAGGGAGGTCCAACTTGGCAGTTTTAATCCTGTTTAACAGTGACAATCAGCCACAACAATTCCCATTGTTTCGCCTTGTAACGACCCTTGGCAGCGATCCAAGCTGCGACATCCAGCTACCCGCTGCTGGCACCCAACCGGCCCACGCCGAGATCATCGCCGAAGGTTCGACCTACCAGATCCTGCCAATGGACCGTGGTGCCGAGGTGATAATCAACGGACGCAAGGTTAAAAAGGCTTTGCTTGCAAACTGGGACGTTATTAGACTGGGTGACAACACGCTGGTGTTCAGCGCCCAAGACGCACCCTTTCAGCAAAAGCAATCAGATGAAAAGCAGGCCATGAAGAGCCTAGACAGGATGGCCGTTTTTTCAAGCAGGCTTATGGAGGCCAGAAGCCTAGACAAGGCTTTGACCACCCTGCTGGATGAAACTCTGGCTTTGACCCAGGCCTCAAAGGGCTTCATTTTGTTCCTGGAAAACGGCGTCCCAGTTGTCAAAGTTGCCAGAAATATCGACCGCAAGGTGCTACCAGATGATGAGGCGCTATATTCGGAAAGCATCGTTCAAAAAACGCTTGAGGAAGGTCAACCCCAACTTGTAACCGACGCCATGAGTAACCACGAGTTTTCAGGCTGCACCAGCGTCATCAACCTGAAACTGGCCTCAGTGATGTGCTTGCCCCTGAAAATTGGCGGGGAAACGCTAGGCGTTTTATACCTTGGGACCGACAGGCTTTTGGACCTGTTTGACCAAGTCACCCTGCGAAGCTTGAATGTTTACACGGCCCAAGCCTCAACCATCGTTCAACACGTCATGCTGCTGGAAAGCTTGGAGCGTTCAAACAAATTCCTAAAAGATGAAGTCCAGGCCTCCAGATTTGGCTCGCTGATAGGCTCCTGTCCTAGCATGCGGGGCGTTTTCGACAGGATTTCCAGGGTTGCCCCAACCGACGTGCCGGTGCTAATACTAGGCGACACTGGCACAGGCAAAGAGCTTGTCGCCAGGGAGCTTCACGGCCGCAGCCCTAGGTCAAACAACCCATTCGTAGCCATTAACTGTGGCGCAATTCCTGAAAATCTGCTTGAAAGTGAACTATTTGGCCATACAAAAGGAGCGTTCACAGGAGCGGTGGCAGCAACCTTAGGAAAATTCCAGCTAGCCTCAGGTGGAACGCTGTTTTTGGATGAAATCGGCGAAATGCCACTGCAATTGCAAGTCAAGCTGCTGCGAGTCCTGCAAGACAACATGGTCACCAGAATTGGTGGCACCCGACCAGAGCGTGTAAACGTCCGAATTATCGCGGCAACTAACAAAAACCTTCAAGAAGAAGTCCGAGAAGGCCGCTTCAGAGAGGACCTGTACTATCGAATCAATGTTGTCCCAATCACGCTTCCAATGCTTAGAGAACGTGGCGACGACATAACCATGTTGGCCACCTTCTTTTTGAAAAAGTTTGCCGCCGAGTTCCAATCTCCGGCCCGCTCCTTTTCACCTGAAGCGATGAAGGCTATGGCCCAGTATCCATGGCCTGGAAACATTCGAGAGCTGGAAAATCGAGTTCGACGGGCGGCGCTGTTTTCCACTGGCCCCCAAGTACTGGAGCCCGATCTGGAGCTGCCAGACAACCTTGATGACCAGTTTGAGCCACTTGCAATAGCCAGGGAAAAATTTGAAAGAGACTATGTTTTAAAGGCGCTTGATATTAGTCACCAGAATCGAGCAGCGGCCGCCAGACTTTTAGGGGTTGAGCCAAGAACGGTCTTTCGCTATTTGGAACGTGAACGTGATGCTGGCCGTCAGGTATGACAGGCGTGATCCAGATGTCATGTTTTTTGGTTTTGAAAACTTGGATTGGCGCTGGCGCTTTTACATTTGATGCGTTAAATCCAGGACTTTGACGGGAAACAGATTTGGCACAAGCATTGCTGACACACACACAGGCGGTCAAAAGGACGTGCATAGGCGCCGTCCTTGTTGCCCTTGTACTTTGTGGAGGCTGCCTGTGGCCATCAGATATTACAGAACGTCAGGAATTCGGTTACAGCCCAACAATCGATCGTTCGTTGGTAACACCCAATCCAGATTCGATTGTGGAATTAACCTCACTGATTACAGACTTTTCAGTAACTGGGGCCATCGCAGACTTGGACACGGAACTAGAAAACCTGGAATTTCACTGGTACCTTGGATATTTGGAATGGACACAACCAAAACCTCCCGATTTCACTGGCTATCAAGCGATTCGGCTGAACGCATGCGCCTTCCAGGAGGAACTGAGCCCGCCAGGTTCGATTCACACACTAGAATTGATAGTTTCCGATGGTCCAATCACCTTCGATCGCGAGCAAGGTCGAACAATACAAGGGGGTTACGCCTATTTAAGTTGGACTCTTCGTTCACAGGTGGTGTGCCAATGAAACGTTTAACAAGCTTGTTGGCATTGCTGATTTTATCAATCGGCCTTGTTGGCTGTGGTGGTTCTGACAGCGCTTTTGATGGTGACGTTACCACTCTTGATTTGCCTTCAAGCGAATATTCCCCACGGGGAGGATGCTCGTCTGATAAGGACTGTTTATCAGGCCAAGGCTGTTATCACCAATTGGGCGTTTGTCTTGATTTCCCTTACAATAACCCCCAATTTTCAGTAGCAATCGATCCCCCCTTGGATAAAATGGCGGTCGGAGACCAGTTTGTTGGAGTTACACCTGGCCTTGATGGAAACTTGGATCTGACCTTGGCCAGCCCTGCAGTACTGTCAGGTACGATCTTCCACGCTGCTGATTTGTCTTCTTGGAACGATTATTTAAGATCCGGCGAGGCTAATCTGGTTGCAAAAGGACCTAGTTGCCCAGGAAAGCTGGTTGCAACCGCTCATGGGCGGATTTCTGGGACACAGCTGCGTTCCGAGGCTTTGGCCGTTTTTAATGATGAAAACGGGGTTTGGCAGTATCAACTGCCCTTGCTTCCAGGGTCGTCTTACGATGCCACCTTTATCCCGTCTGCCGCTGATGGAACGGTCACGCTGCCTCCACATCGGCTTAGCCTCAAGGCTACTTCTTCATCAAAGTTTGACATCGTGTTGCCCCCCAAAGATGACTACGTAAAGGTTGATGGGATTGTTTTGCTGGCTGAAACCCCGGTGGTTGGAGCCAAAGTTTCAAGCCTGATCGGTGATTTAGCGATTGGCACCAGCGCTGTAACCGATGCTGAAGGTCGGTTTTCCATAATCCTACCACCTGAAGCCGGTAGGGTCTCGATTTTGGTCAAGCCTGGCCTTGATTCCAGGCCATTTCCTGTAACCGAGGTAGCTTGGGAGGAGGGACTGGAAGAGTTTATGGACGAATATCAATCTTCGCCTTTGGTAGTGGTCAAGATTGATACTGATATCCCTTTAAGGCAGATTTCAGTCCAGGTGCTAAGCGGTGAAGAATCCCTGCCAGTTGGGCTTGCCAAGGTGACTTTTAACGGCACGTTGGCCAAAGGTTCGTACTCAACATCTGGAATTACTGATGAAAACGGGATTTTAACGCTGCCCTTGTTTGAAGGCAGTTATCAGGTCACGGTTGTACCTCCTGGAGATTCTGGCTTTGCTACTACCCGCCGAGTGATTGACTTGGTTCATTCGCAATATCAAGCCTTTATGATTTATTTGGACCCCAGAGTTAAGATCCGCGGGACTGTTTTAGACAACGGCATTGGGGTACCAAAGTCGAATGTGATGCTGATGACGGACCGTTCTGACGTCTTAACGGCCAGCTTTAGTGGCGCCAACGATGTCTTTTTCTCGACTATGACCAATGATTTTGGCGAGTTTGAAGTTGCGGTCGATCCTGGTCGTTATGCGATTACGGTTACTCCCCCTGCTGGGATGGCTAGGACGGCTGGGGCATCGCTGGATTTGGATACTGATAAGTATCTGACAATCAATCTGCCACAAGCGACCTTGATTCGTGGCAAGGTCAATTTTGCTACTGGCGATTTGGTTCCAGCAGGCTCAAGAGTGCGTTTTTTCTTGAATATTGATGATCCCTCAAAGCTATGGGCGATTGACGGGACAAACTTTGCTGGCGAGTTGTTGAAGGTTGCTGACGTTATCATGATCCAAGACGGCTTCTTCGAGGACGTAGTTCCACTTCTGGAGTGGACTGAGAACAAGTCTGGTAGCAAAGAAATTGATCACACTACCGACTCCCCACCGGAGTACGACAGCGAGCCTAGTGACTCCACCCCACCAGCAGAGGACGAAGGCGGTGCAGGATTCCCACTGCCACCCATTCAGGAAGATTGATTTAGAATCGTTGCATTATCTGTCGAACGCGGCTCTTTACTCAAACGCTTTGACTACAGCCTCAGCACAACTCTTGACACTGTCAGGTGGTTGCTAAACTAGGCCCAGTTGTTTTGAATACAGACCTACATCAAAAGAATCGTTAAAGGATTTTTAATTTAGGTTGGAACTTAAGGAAAGGTGGGAACTACAAAGCCGATTACTTATACGTCCGGCCACCATTCATTGCAGGATGGAACGATTTCGTCGATATACACAGGCGTATCACCAAAGAGTCGGTTACAGTCATCCTTAGTCAGCTTGCTGATGCCAACAAGACAGGCATCATAACTGGTGGTTTGCTGGTCAGTCAGCTCAACGTTCCACTTAGCCTCGTCGCAATTCGCCTCTTGAAACCACTGCAGGAACTCAGCTTCACTGCCAAACTCTTCGCAGATTTCCATGTAGGCGTTCCCCAAGTCGGTGCGATACCCCCTACAAGCAGTAGTTGCAGTCGGGTTGGCTTTAGGCTCTGGCTCCTTGTTTGGATCATCCTCGCCCATATCACAAGCTGCGAAGGTCAGGGCCAACAAAAGGGCGCTGCCCATTGCTAAAAATGTCTTCTTCATTTCATAAACTCCTAAAAAAGTTAAAACGTCGCCTTATGTTTCTCCCACCTACTAGCGTTTCCTTTGGGGTGGGGCCTTGCTTCCGGTACTGGTCGT
>Ga0116187_1000797_pt1 | contig 36219 bp, 31 predicted proteins | sample AD_JPNNA6_MetaG_FD_89755 | JGI IMG/M metagenome (GOLD analysis project Ga0116187, IMG submission 89755) | Active sludge microbial communities of municipal wastewater-treating anaerobic digesters from Japan - AD_JPNNA6_MetaG | ecosystem: Engineered > Bioreactor > Anaerobic > Digestate | place... | reverse complement strand
TCTGGTAGGGTAAAATTATGTTTGTAGATCATGGTTCCTCCTTTGTGGTCTGGTAACCTTAAGGATAACCTGATCTACACTTTTTAAGGTGCTAGATTTTACAGAAACGATTGTACGTTATTAGTCTCTCAGCCGATGTTGCCCACTCATATAATATTCAATTGGTGCCAATTGGCATCAATTTTGGCGATGAGTCCTTTACCACCGGCGTGGATATTGACGATGCCCGCCTGTTTGAGCGCGTCAACCGCACCGGCAAGCTGCCCACTACGGCCGCGCCTTCTCCCGAACAATTCTTGCGCGCTTATCAGCAGGCTTTTGAGGGTGGTGCCGATGCGATTATCTGCTACTGCATCAGTGCCAAAATGAGCGCCACGTACGGTGCGGCAGTTCTGGCCCGCGAGATGCTCCCAGACCGCGAAATTGAAGTAATTGACACCAACAACGTTTCGCTGGGGCAGGGCTTTATGGCGCTTGCTGCTGCAGATGTGATTCACTCTGGCGGCTCAATGACTCAGGCCTTGGAAGTCAGCCAATCCATTGGCCAGCGCGCTTTATTGTTTGGCGCTTTATCCACGCTCAAATTCCTTGTTTTAGGGGGCCGCCTGACCAAATTCCAGGCCAACATGGCCGGGCTGCTGGATATTCGCCCGGTGCTGACGCTCAACGATGGCCGTCTGGAAATGCTGGAGCGCACGCGCACCCATAAAAAAGCCCTGGCTCGGATGATTGAATTGATGAGCAACACCCTCAATGGCCGCCCACTGGAAAAACTGGGCATTGTGCATACCGACTGCCTGGACGAGGCGCAGGACTTCGCCGAGCAGGTGCGCACTGCGCTCCCCTGCCCGGCCGAAATCATGATCTCTGAATTTACCCCGGGCCTGTCGGTTCATACCGGCCCCGGAATGTTGGGTCTGCTGGGCGTTCCAGCGCGCTAAAGCGTGCCTTTGTACATCCCGCCATCCACGGTCAGCATCACACCCGTGATATAGCTGGCGGCTGGCGACAGCAGAAATACAGCCGCGCGCCCAAATTCTTCAGGCTGCCCCATGCGCCCCAGCGGGCTGTCAGCCGCCTGCCGGGCGGTCTCTTCAGCAATGCTGCGTCCGCTGCTCTGCGCCCGCGCCGACATCAGGTTCACCACGCGCTCTGTCTCGGTCCATCCCGGCAGAATAGAGTTGAAGCGGATGCCCTGCCCACCCAGTTCCAGCGCCAGACTTTTGGTCAATCCCACGGTTGCAGCCCGAATACTGTTGGACAGCACCAGGTTGGGAATTGGTTGTTTAACCGAATAAGACGTAATCGTCAGCACGCTGGCGCAGTCTGATTGCTTCAACAGCGGCAGCGCCGCCCGGATCAAGCGCACCTGGCTCAAAAAAGAAAGCTCCACCGCCTTTTGCCAGACTTCATCATCAAAGCTTTCAAAAGCGCCTGCCGGTGGTCCGCCGGCATTGGCTACCAGCAGATCCAGCCCGCCCCAGGCTGCCTTGATTTCCTCCATCAACCGCGGCGGGGTAGCCGGATCCACCACATCCCCTGCCAGGGCCAGCGTCTCGGCGCCGGTTTCTGCGGTGATCTGCGCCGCAGCTTTCTCCAGCGCCTCTGCGTTACGCCCATTGATGGCGACCCGCGCGCCCTCCTGCGCCAGCAGGCGGGCGGTGGCAAAACCCAGTCCTCGGCTTGCGCCGGTGACCAGGGCAATCTTGTTTTTCAATCCCAGATCCATAATACCTCCTTATTCCTTACCATGTTTCTATCGTATGTTTTAAGATCTCTGCCTCGGGCCAGTGCCGGGCTGTATAATTCACCACCTGCTGCAGCACCTGTTGATTGTGCACCTTATCGGTGCTGACGATTGCACAGGCCAGGATCGTTTCCTGCCATTCATCCTGCAGCCCCACCTCTGCCGTAGAGAGATTAAATTCTCGCTGCAGCCGCATCAGAATGGGCTTAATCTGCCCGCGCTTATCCTTGAGTGACAGACAGCCCCAGAGTTTTAGATGCAGCGTGAGAATACTGACGACCATAAAGATGAGTATAGCCCAAAATTCAACCCCAAACAAGAAACCCTGCCATAGGCATTGCATAAAATTTGAAAAGCGGCGACAATATTCTCACCACACCCCGGCTGACACGCTGGATGTGATCAATCCACAAATCCTGACTGAAACTGTGGACATGGCCGAAGCCTATGTTCGCGAAATCGCCGGGTAACTGCCCCACCTGTTGATCTAATCAATCCCGCGCCGCGATTCGACCTTGCACAAAGCCGCGCGCTTTAGTACAATCACGCTTCGATTGGAAGAATCAATGAACTCATTAGATGATGCTTACCAGCAGTCGCTGGATTACCTCTACAGTTTTGTAGATTACAGTCTCACGCACAACCTGCGCTTCAGCCCTGAGAAGTTTGACCTGGCGCGCATGCACGATCTGATGGCGCGCCTGGGTAACCCCCACCAGAAATACCCGGTCATCCATGTTGCTGGTACAAAAGGCAAGGGCTCTACCGCCGCCATGACTGCCGCCGCCTTGCAGGCTGCCGGCTACCGGGTGGGCTTCTATACCTCCCCCCATCTGGAGGATTTCAACGAGCGCATTCAGGTCAACGGGCAGCCCATCTCGCGGGCCGATCTGGTCATGCTGGTGGATCAACTCCGCCCTCACGCCGCCGCAATTGAACGCATCACTACTTTTGAGCTGACCACCGCCCTCGGATTTATGTATTTTGCCCACGCCAACGTGGATGTGGCTGTGGTTGAGGTCGGCCTGGGCGGCCGTCTGGATGCCACCAACGTCGTCACCCCGTTGGTCTCTGTCATCACCTCGCTCTCCTACGATCATATGGCCGTGCTTGGCAATACCCTTGCCCAGATTGCTGCCGAAAAAGCGGGCATCATCAAATCCGGGCGGCCCATTGTACTGGCCCCACAGAAAGAAGAAGCCCGGTTGGTGGTTGAGCAGATTGCCTCTGAGCGCTCCGCCCCCCTCACCCAGGTCGGCAAAGACCTGTTTTTTGCCCCCTGGTCGCACTCCCTGGACGGGCAAACTCTGCTCATCTGGTCTCCGGTCGAGCAATCGCTTGTTGATGAGTACATTGAATCCGATGGACACTCCAACTGGCAGCCCATCCGCCTGACCATTCCCCTGCTGGGCCATCATCAGATTGAAAATGCCGCTACCGCCTACACGGCGCTGCAGGCCGCCAATGCCGCTGGTCTGTCCATCTCAGATGCAGCCATCCAGCAGGGTTTGCTGCAAACCCACTGGCCTGGCCGGTTCGAAATTCTGCGCCGTGATCCTCCGCTGGTGATCGACTCGGCGCACAACCGTGATTCCGCCCTCAAGCTGCGCCTGGCCGTGGAAGATTATTTCCCCGGCAAGCCGGTAGTCCTCCTCTTTGGCGCATCTGAAGATAAAGATATTGCCGGCATGTTTGCCGAATTAATGCCTCGGGTTTGGCAGGTTATCGCTACCCAGTCAGTTCACCCGCGCGCCATGCCGCCCGAACAACTGGTTGCCCTGGCGCATCAATTTGGGGTTCGCGCCCGGGTCGTGCTTCCACTGGAAGCCGCCCTGGAGCAGGCCCTGCAAACCGCCGGGCCCGATGCCCTGGTACTGGGTACGGGCAGCATCTTTGTTGCCGCAGCCATCCGCTCTGCCTGGCAAAAACTGAACACCACCGGGCGCGGCTAAAGCTGCCGCTTTTCGGTATAATTGACCTTGAAGGAACCAAACCGCATGAAAGATAATCAACGCGCGTCGCGCCCCGACGACTCAGAAGACTATATCTCCGCACTGCACCAGCGGACTGAAGAACTCTATCAGGTCCCAGATATGACCGTCAATGAAGATGGCACCATCGAAGCTGGCGTCCTGATTCTGCGGGATGTGGTGGTGTTCCCCCACATGGTCTCCCCCATTTTTGTCCCACCTGGCCCTAACCTGCTGGCGATTGAAGATGCCCAGGAAGCCTACGAGACCATGATCGCCCTGATTGTCTCCGACCCGGATGCTGAAGCCGAGCCTACCCAAAAAGATTTCCTCCCCATTGGTGTTGAGGTGGCGGTTGGTCGGCTGCTGTCCATGCCCGATGACAACAACTCCGCCCTGATCCAGGGCCGCCGCCGCCTGGAAGTGCTGGAATTTACGCAAACCGAGCCTTATTTCCGTGTCCGCGCCCGTGTGATCGTTGAATCCACCCATGTAGATCGCCAGACCGAAGCTCTCATGCGCACCTCGCGCGATCTTTTTGAGCGCTGTGTCCAACTGGATCGCAGTCTGCCAGAAGAAGCACATCTCTTCTCGTTGAACATTCAAGAACCTGGCTGGCTGGCCGATATGATTGCCACCGCCATCTCGCTGCCGTTCACTGAGCGCCAAAAACTCATCACCATCACCGATCCACAGGAACGCCTCAAGCACCTCAACTGGCTCCTGGCTCAAGAACTGGATGTCTTGCAGCTTGAAGACGAAATCCAGACCCGCGTTCAAAGCGAAGTGGATCGCAGCCAGCGAGAATTTTATCTTCGCGAGCAGATGAAAGCCATCCAGACCGAACTGGGAGATGGCGATCCGTGGATGCGGGAAATTGAAGAGCTGCGCAATCGGATCAACCAATCGCACCTGCCCGATGCTGCCCGCACCGTTGCCCTCAAGGAGCTTGAACGCCTGGCTCAAATGCCCCAGATGGCGCCAGAGGTGGGCATGCTGCGCTCCTACATCGATTGGCTGCTGGAACTGCCCTGGGACACCGAAACCGAAGACAACCTGGATGTCCGCCACGCGGCTGGCATCCTGGATCAATACCACTATGGCCTCGGCAAAGCCAAAGACCGCATTCTGGAATTTATTGCCGTCCGCAGCCTCAAACCCCGCCGCACGCGCCAGCCCATCCTCTGTTTTGTCGGTCCGCCCGGCACTGGCAAAACCTCGCTGGGGCGCTCAATCGCCGAAGCTCTGGGGCGCAAGTTCGTCCGCCTCTCCCTGGGCGGCGTCCGTGATGAAGCTGAAATCCGCGGCCACCGCCGCACCTACATCGGCGCGCTCCCCGGGCGTATTCTGCAAACCATGCGGCGGGCGGGTTCAACCAATCCGCTCTTCATGCTGGACGAAATTGATAAACTTGGCGCCGATTTTCGCGGCGACCCCGCCGCCGCACTCCTCGAGGTGCTGGACCCCGAGCAGAACGCCGCCTTCTCCGATCATTATCTCGAGGTCGATTACGACCTTTCCCGCGTCATGTTCATCACCACCGCCAACTCGCTGGGCAGCATACCGCCGGCCCTTCTCGACCGCATGGAAGTGCTGGACTTCCCCGGCTACATCGAAGAAGAAAAGCTGGAAATTGCCCGCCGCTTCCTCATCCCCCGCCAGGTGGAAGAAAGCGGCCTGGAGACTAAAGAAGTCACCTTCCCCGACCAGACCGTCCGCCGCCTCATTCGTGAATACACCTATGAAGCCGGCGTCCGCAACCTGGAGCGGGAAATTGGCCGCATGTGCCGTAAAGTGGCCCGCCAGAAGGCCGAAGGCAAGCCACAAATTTCGCGTCTGACCCCCGCCACGGTGGAACGCTTCCTCGGCCCGCCGCAGTTCTTCGTGACCGAAGCCGAGCGCCAGGATGAAGTGGGCGTTGCCACGGCTCTAGCCTGGACGGAAAGCGGCGGCGACATCATGCCCGTTGAAATTCTGATCCTGGATGGCAAGGGCAGTTTGCAAATTACCGGCCAGATTGGCGAAGTGATGCAAGAATCCGCCCAGGCTGCGCTGTCTTATCTCAAGTCCCGTGCAGCTCAACTGCAAATCGATCCGTCCATCTTTGAGAAGGTCGACATCCACATTCACATCCCTGAGGGCGCCATCCCCAAAGACGGCCCCAGCGCGGGCATCACCATTGCCGCCGCCCTGATTTCTGCCTTCACCGAACGCCCGGTTTACCGGCATGTTGGCATGACAGGTGAGATTACCCTGCGCGGGCGGGTGCTGCCGGTTGGCGGCGTGCGCGAGAAAATCCTGGCTGCCCATCGCGCGGGCTTGAAGGTCGTTTTGCTGCCTCACCTCAACCTCAAAGACCTGGTCGATGTCCCCAAAAAGGTCATGACAGATTTGAAAATCGTCCCCCTGCACCACATGGACGAAGTTCTGGAAATGGCGCTTTACCCGCCAACAGAAAAGGCGCCTCGCCCGGCGCGCCGCAAGCGCGCTCCCGAAGCCGAGACGCCTTCAGAAAACGAATAAGCCGTTTCAGGCTTCGTTGGTCGGGTTTTGAGTTTCTTTGATGGTGTGGATGCCGTTGCGCACCTGCGTCAGCAGGCGCTCTAATTCCATTTCCATATCCGTCAGCGATTTCAACACATAAGCATCGGCGTCTCGCCGCGTAATTTCAGCTTCATCCCGGGCAGCCGCCAAAATCTGCTCAGCCTGCACCCTGGCTTCTTTGGTTACATCATCGCGCTCAATCATCTGTTGGGCGCGTTCGCGGGCCTGCTGAACCGTCCGGTTGGCTTCTTCCTGGGCCTGAGCCAGCATCCGGTCTCGCTGGGCGGTAATTTGCTGTGCCTTCTTGATTTCTTCAGGAATCGAAATCCGCATCTGGTCAATTAAGTCCAGCATCCGGTCTTCGTCCACTGCTACCTGGCGGGTAAACCAGATTGAGCGGCCTTCGTTGAAAACTTCTTCCAGGCGGTCAACGAGATGCAGAATGTCCATTTCTTCCTCCGGGTGATCTCACACCACAAATCGTTGCAAGGATTGGGCCAGCTTGCTCAATCTCGCAGGGATGTCATATGCTGGTGATTTTCGCCAATCTCACCAAAACGCTGATACAGGGCTTTTGCTACAAAGGGCGGCACCATGCTGCTCACATCTCCCCCCAGCGAAGCGATTTCTCGCACGGTGGTGGAGGAAAGAAAAGTGTGTTCCTCATTGGTGATCAGCGCCATCACCTCAATATCAGGCACCAGCCGGTGATTGGCCAGCGCCATACGAAACTCGGTCTCAAAATCAGAGAAAACGCGCAGTCCCCGCACAATTACCTGGGCGCCAATGCTCTTGCAAAACGTCACCGTCAGCCCCTGGTAGCCCACTACCCGAATCTTCGGATCTTCAGCAAAGGCCTGATTCACCAGGTCTAGCCGCTCTTCTGGAGAAAACACCAGGTTTTTCAATGGGCGGTCATAAACAGCAATGACCAGCTCATCAAATAGCCGGGCAGCCCGCCGGGCTATGTCCATATGCCCGTAATGGATGGGGTCAAACGTTCCAGGAAATACAGCGCGTATCATATAATCCTATTTTAGCTGATATCGCCTTTTCCGGGGTTCCAAAACCGCTGCAAAGTTCGGCGCAGGGCGGCGTTTTCCGGGGCAGATAAATCCGGGTCGCGGTCATTAATTTTCATAGCCTGTTCGCGGGCCTTTTCAATCAAGCGCACATCGGTCAGCGAGGCCATACGTAACTGGGCAAAGCCAGCCTGCCGGGTGCCCAAAAAGTCGCCCGGTCCGCGCTGATCCAGGTCGCGCTCAGCCAGCACAAAACCATCATTGGTCTCGGCCATCACGGCCAGCCGCTCATTCTCAATCGCGTTTTCATTCTCGGGGATCAGCAGGCAGTAAGCCTGGTCTCCGCCGCGGCCTACCCGCCCGCGCAATTGATGCAGCTGCGCCAGGCCAAAGCGGTTTGCCCCTTCAATCAACATGACGGTCGCATTGGGCACGTCCACGCCAACTTCCACCACCGTGGTCGAAACAAGGATCTGAAATTCCCCGTCTCGGAAGCGCGCCATCACCTGTTCTTTTTCGTCGGGGCGCATCCTGCCATGTAGCAACCCCAGCTTTAGCCGTGGGAAGATGACGCTTTGCAGCCGCTCGTGTTCATCCACCGCAGCCTTACTTTCTTCTTTATCACCCTTCTCAATCAAGGGGTAGATAATGAAAGCCTGTCGTCCTTGCTGCACCTGGGTGCGAATTAACTGGTAGGCGCGCTCGCGCTCCAGTGGATGCAGTACATGCGTTTCCACGGGTTGGCGGCCGGCGGGCATTTCGTCCATCACCGTCAGGTCCAGGTCGCCATACAGCGTCAGCGCCAGCGAGCGGGGGATGGGGGTTGCTGTCATCACCAGCAGGTGCGGAGTTTGACCCTTCACACGCAGTGCCGCGCGCTGCGCCACACCAAAGCGGTGCTGTTCATCAATCACCACAAATTCCAATTGATTAAAGCTGATCGGCGCTTCAATCAAAGCATGCGTGCCAATAATCAGCTTGATATTGCCTTCTTCTAACCCGGCGCGGATTTCGGCCTTTTCAGCTTCGGGGGTATCGCCCACCAGCAGTCGAATTTCCTCCGGCTTGAGGGCCGCGTTGTCGTTATCGCCCGGCTCGGTCAGCATCCGGGTCAGGTTGCGGTAGTGCTGTTCTGCCAGAATACTGGTCGGCGCCATGATGGCTGCCTGCGCGCCTGCCCGGGTTACCATGGCCGCGCCCAATGCTGCAATCACCGTTTTGCCCGAACCCACATCACCCTGCAGCAGGCGGTTCATCGGGCGACCAGAACTCAAGTCGGCGCGCACATGCGCCAGGGCGCGCTGCTGAGCGCCGGTTAATGGGTAGGGCAGCCGCTGAACCTGCGCGTCCAGCCACGCATCCGGCGTCTCAAAGACGCGTGCCGCAACCGATTGCCAGTTGCTTTTTTGCTGCAGCACACCCAGTTGCAGCAGCAAAATTTCATCAAAGGCCAGCCGGGCGCGGGCAGCTCGCAGCCGTTCCATCGAATCGGGGAAATGCGCCTGCACCAGTGCGGGGCCCAGGGGTGGCAAATCCACTGCCCGGCGAATATCCTCAGGCAGATAATCCGTGATCCGCGCGGCCCAGTAGGTAACCGTGTCATACATTAAGCGCCGCAGCCATTTTTGCGTCACATGCGCTGTCAGCGGGTACACCGGCACAATCCGATTGGTGTTCAGGCTGTTCTGTTCAATCGGTTCCCAATCGGGGCTGTTCATCACCAGCCGCCCCAGGTACATATCTACCTTGCCCGAAATGGCAATTTGATCATTGCGATTAAGCCGGTTGGCTATCCAGGGCTGATTAAACCAGGTAACGCGGATGGAGCCTGTGCCATCACTGACAACCGCCTCAATCATCGAGGATTGCCCCCCACGCAGCGGTCGGGTTGCCACGCTTTGTACCGTCGCAATGATGGTCAGTTCTTCGCCATATTCCAACCGGTTGATCGTCTTCAATTGACTGTAATCATCATACCGGCGGGGGAAATAATACAATAAATCAGCCAGGGTATTCAGCCCCAGTTGCTTCATCGTCTGAGCATACTTGGGCCCCACTCCGGGCAGTACCGTTACCGGTGCATCCAGCCCAATGGGGGCGCCGGGTTCGCGTTCAACCACCGGGCGCCGACTGCGCTCTGACGGCGCAGATTGTGCGTCAGAATCCACCGGGCGAGGGCGCGGCGGGGTGGCAGTCCGGCGTTCGGTTTCGGCCGGAAGGGCCGCCTCCAACTCATTCAACAGGTCATTCAGGCAGGCAGCCCGGTCTTCCAGGCTGTAACCCGGGTAGGCATTCAACTGCTCCACCACGCGTTCCAGTAAACCGGCGTCCATCCCCGAAGCGCGGGCTTCTGGTTCCCACCATGGCAGCACTTTGTTCAGTCCACCAACGACAGCGCGGTTGTCGTACCCGCGATCAACTTCCAGGCGCATGAATTTTAATAATTTTTCTATGGCAGATAACATGGTCCAATTGTACCGTAAAACAGTCAGCTTTAGCGTTCTTCTGCCGCAATCAAACACAGGCTGCGCGGCCCCAGCAGGCTCGCCAGCGGCGTATTGAAGGTGTGTTCGCTGTAGGGCGTTTTGGCGTAATTCTCCTGGGCAAACTGCCGCAGCAGCCGGGCTTCAGAACCAAACCCTAGTGTGCCTTGCAGCAGGGCAATGTGCCGCAGATGATCAAACTCGCTCAAAAATTCCTGGAAGAAATCCAATACCTGCCTCAGGCTGCGCACCTTCTCCAGCGGGGTTAATTTCCCCTCTTCCAGCGTAAATAGCGGCAGCAACCCCAGCATTTCACCAATTCTGGCCTGGGCATGATCGAGAAATCCGGAGTAATGCAAATAAGATAATCCCTGCGAACAGATGATCGTATAGACGTGCGGGATCATACTGCGCACCAGGCGCTCGGCATGCGCCGGGCTGGCTCCCCCCGCAATGGCCTCGGCGGCGGTTTGCACCAGCAGCCCCAGGCCCACTGACGTGGTTTGTGAGTTAATCACCTGGACGTTGGTGCAGCTTTGCAGTGCAGAGGCCGCTTGCATTGCATTGGAGCAGGTTGAATGCAGCTGCTCAGATAGCAAAATAACCAGCACGGCATCGTGCTGGCTGCTCAAATCCATAAACATTTGCTGAAACTGTTCCACGGATGGCGGCAGCAAGCGTGGGTGCAGCGCCGGCGTTGCCGCAGCCGGCAGCGTATTCAGCCGGATTTCTTTGCTGTCGGTATAGGTTTTTCCAGCCAGCTCAACCCCCAGCGAAATCATCCTTACCATATTCTGGCCCGGAAATGTAGGCTGTGGGAACTGCGCCGAACTATCCGTAAGAATGCAGATCGATGACATAGCTATTCAATGGACAGGATAAATTGATAATGGGGCTGCCCGCCTTCGTGCAGTTCAATCTCATGGGTGGGATATGCTGTGCGGATGATATCCACAATCCGGTTAACCTCAGCTCGGCCAATATTCTGCCCATAGAAGAAGGTAATCCGCTCACGATCGGCTGTGTTGGCCTTTTCCAGCAGGGCCAGGCAGGCCTTCTCCAGATCAGGCTGGGCGGCAATCAACTGCCCGTTGAGCAGCGCAATCACTTCCCCTTCTTTTACACTGACCCCATTGATTTCAATCGAACGGGTGGCAACCGTAATCTCACCGGATTCAACCTCCGTAATGGCCTCGTTCATCTCTGCCACCACCTCGTCGAAATCGCCTTCCGGGTTTAGCCGCAGCATAGCCGAGAGCCCTTGCGGCACGCTTTTGCTGGGGATCACTGCCACTTTCTTGACCGTCATACTGGCTGCCGCCTGGGCTGCCAGTACAATATTCTTGTTATTCGGCAGGATGATCACCTGATCGGTAGGCAGGTTTTCAAACGCCCCCAAAATTTGTTCGGTGCTGGGGTTCATGGTCTGCCCGCCTTCCACAACGGCGTTAATGCCCAGGCTGGCAAAAATTTGAGAAATGCCCATCCCTGGCGATACCGCTACAACCGCAATCTGTCCCGGTTCAACGTGGGTCAGCTGCAGGTGGGGGGTGCTTTCAGCATGCTGCAGATCGTCCATCTGCGCGCGCAGGTTTTCAATCGCCACTTTGGTCACTGCCCCAATCTTCATTGTGTAATCAATGGGCAGGTAGCGGTTTTCGGTAGGCACGTGGATATGCATGCGGTAGAAGCCATCGCCTTCGCCAACCTGAATGGACGTTCCCATCTCCGAAAGTTCAGCGTAAAAGCTTTCCAAATTCAGCGGCTCATTGGGCCGAAAATCAACCACCACTTCAAAATCCTGTCCGGCTTCCACGGCTTCCATTGTTTCCTCCAATTGCATGGCGGCCAATGGCATTACGGTCGTCGTTGCAGTTTCCAGCGGTTGATCCTTTAAGTAGCGCAGCATTCCCTCAAAAATGAAGAATAGTCCCTTGCCCCCGGAATCGACCACCCCCGCTTGCTTCAAAATCGGCAGCAGTTCCGGGGTATGTTTGACCGACACATCCGCAGCCTGGACAATCTGTTCAAGCAGCAGATTCAAATCCTGGGTTTCAGCCAGGGCCTGTTCTGCAGCGATGGAGACATCCTTGATGACGGTCAAAATGGTGCCTTCTACAGGCCGCACAACCCCCTTGTAAGCCGTGTTGCGGCTTTCAATCAAGGCCCGCACCATAATCGCCGCATCCATTACATCCAGGCTGTCCAGTCCGCGCGCAAAACCACGCCAGATCTGCGAAAGAATCACGCCAGAATTTCCCCGGGCGCCCATCAGCGCCCCCTGGGCAATCGCATGGGCCATTTTGCCCACATTGCGCTCGCCAGAGTTGGCCACTTCGTTATAGGCAGCCTGCAGAGTCAACAGCATATTGGTGCCAGTATCCCCATCAGGCACCGGAAAAACATTCAGCGCGTTCACCGTTTGCTGGTTGGTCTTAAGCCAGGTCAGAGCGGCTTCTACCAGCGTCTTCAAGCCCTGACCATCCAGCGTGGTCGCTTGCGCCAGCTGCTGGCGGTCAACAGAATAAAATTCGGCAGTACTCATAGGACTCCAATACCGGATAATGACGTTAATCGGGGTTGCTGATGCGCAGCCCGCGGACGTGAACATTCACTTGCTTAACCACCAGCCCGGTGGCCTTTTCGATGTGGTAGCGCACACTCTCAATCACACTGTTTGCCACGGTGGTGACGCGCAGCCCGTATTCAATGATCAAATACAGGTCAATCTGCACTTGCCCGCCGTCATAGTGGACGGTAACGCCCAGCGCCGGATCTTTTACCAGCGCCTGGGCCAGGCTGTCAGCCAGGTTCTTGGCTGCCAGGCCAACAACGCCGTACGATTCTAACGCAGATTGGGCTGCAATGGTAGTAATCGCTCGCTTGGAGATGAAAATTGTGCCAAATGGATTTGTCGGTTCGCTCATGGTGTTTTTTACCTTCTCTAATTTAACACGCAACTTGTAAAAAGATGCGCCTTGTGGTAAAATCCAGCCTTGCTGCCTCAAAGACAGAGGCCGGCGGTTTGATGCAATTCTGGTTCGGAAAGGATTTTCAAGATGGCTAAGTGCGATAATTGTGGTAAGACGACAACCTTCGGTCATAACCGCAGCTTTTCCCAGCGGGCAACCAATCGTACCTTTCACCCCAACCTGCAGCGTGTGTCGGTTTTCGTGAATGGTCGTAAGGTTCGCAAGGTGCTGTGCGCCAAGTGCATCCGCTCGATGGCGAAGTCGGCCTAAGGCTACCGCTTCCCTGAGAACACAAGAATCGCGGCATTTGCCGTGATTTTTGTTTTAAAGTGCTGCCGAGCGCAGGGCTCGGATCCCGGCGGCAATGCCGTCAGGCTGTTTAAAAATAGCCGTTGCAGCCACAAACACATTGGCGCCGGCTGTCTTCATAACGGGTAGTGTTTCTGCGGTGATGCCGCCATCAACCTGCACGTTGGCTGTGGGGCGGCGTTGATCTAAAAGTGACCGTACCGCGCTCACTTTTTCAACCACTTCGGGTAAAAAGGCCTGCCCCGAAAACCCGGGGTTTACGCTCATCACCAGCGCCATATCCAACAGCGGCGCCACCGCCTCAATGCTCGCAGCGGGCGTTCCGGGGTTGATGGCAATGCCCGTCTGGCAGCCCAATGCCCGAATTTGCTGCAGGGTGCGGTGAATGTTGGGCGCATTTTCAATATGAACGGTGAGGATATTGGCTCCAGCGCGTGCAAAGGCTTCAATGTGCCGCTCGGGTTGTTCAATCATCAGGTGAACATCCAGCGGCAGCCGGGTGATCTTCCGGCAGGCCTCAACAATCACCGGCCCAACTGTGATGTTGGGGACAAAATGCCCGTCCATCACGTCAATATGGATCCAGTCCACACCGGCAGCTTCAGCCTGGCGAATGGCTTCGCCCAGGGCGCCGAAATCGGCAGATAAAATCGAGGCAGAAATCAAAAGCTCTGTCATGGGCTTTATGGCACCGGGTTAAAACTGAACCAGATATAGAGCCAGAACGGCACCAACCCGCCAACCGCCAGAACCGCCAGCAGTCCCAGGAACACAGCCAGCCAATCAATGCTTACGGGCGCTGTTTCGGGCCGCTGCGGCTGGGTATCTTCAGGTGTGGTTGGCGCCGGCTCAATAATTGTGGGCTCAGGTTGCGGCTGTGGGGTTGCAGGTCGGGTGGCAGCCGGTGGGGTGCGGGCTTCAATGGGCTCTGGCTGAGTGCCAAAGGTCTGCAGCACTCGCCCAAACTGGTCAGCCGTGCGATATCGCGCCGTCGGCTCTTTTGAAAGCACCTTGAGCAGAATCTGTTCCAGGGTTGGCGGAATATCGGGGTTCAGTCGCCGGGGGTGGGGGGGCAGCACCTCGCGGTGCATCCGCGCCAGTTCCACCGGATCTTCTGATTGGAACGGCAGTTGCCCGGTCAGCATTTCATATAACACCAACCCCAGCGAATAAACATCTGAAGCCGGCATTGGGGGCAGCCCGGCAGCCTGTTCGGGTGAAAAATACAGCGGCGAGCCCCAGATCACATCATGTTGTTCATCGGGCCTAATGGAAGACAGGGCGCGCGCAATGCCAAAATCAGCGACTTTCAGGCGCTGGTCAGGCGTAACCAACATATTATGCGGTTTTACATCGCAGTGAACAATCCCAGCCCTGTGCGCATAGCCAATACCGGCACAGGCTTGAACCATCAATCCAACCGCCTCATCAAGCTCCAGGCGGCTGCGCTGTTTGATGATCGCCTTGAGGTCCGTTCCAGCAATATATTCCATTACCAGAAACAGCCGCCCCTGGTCCAATCCAAAATCATGCACAGTCACAATATTGGGGTGGGAGAGGTTGGCCGCGGCCTGGGCTTCTTGCTTGAAGCGCTCTCTAAAATCCTCGCTGCGTGAGTAATTCTCGCGCAGCACTTTGATCGCCACCGGGCGCTCCAGCAGCATGTCTCTGGCGCGGTAAACAACTGCCATGCCGCCAGTTCCAATGGCTTGCAAGAGCTGGTAACGATTGCTTAAAATAGGCTTGCTGGCTGCGGGTTGTGCCTGCATAATCTCTCTGCCGCGATTATATCATACGATATAATAAGCATTGATGTCTGATGGCTGTGGATTGACTCCCGCTTTTATACTGTATTCAGGAGCATAAGAAAATGAAGAAGGTTTGGGCTTATATTAAGAAAAACCCTTTGAGCCTCTTGCTGATTGCGCTGCCACTGGCCTTGCTGGCTGAATTACTCCACTGGGGAGCGCTTTGGGTCTTCATTTTTTCAGCGTTGGGCGTTGTGCCCATGGCTAGTTATATCGGCTCGGCTACCGAAGCTCTGGCACACTATACCGGCCCCAAGATCGGCGGCTTGTTGAACGCTACCCTGGGGAATGCTGCCGAGTTGATCATCACTCTGGTAGCAATTAAAGCGGGCCTTCTGGAGCTGGTCAAAGCCTCAATCACGGGCTCCATTATTGGCAACCTGTTGCTGGTGATGGGTTTATCAATGGTCATTGGCGGCGCCCGGCATGGCTTGCAAAGCTTTGACCGCCGCCAATCCACCAATCATGCCATCTTGCTCACGCTGGCAATTCTGGCGCTGGCAATTCCGTCATTCTTCAACCATTTCATTGCGGAATATTCTCCCGAGGTAGAGGGGCTCAGTCTGGGTGTTTCTGTGGTGATGATTTTGCTTTACGGCCTGGGCATACTGTACAGCCTCAAATTCAACAACAGCCCCATGACGCACACCCCACCTGTAGATCATGGCAAAAACCATGTCAAACCCGAATACACAATCTGGCAGGCCGTTCTGGTGCTGGCTCTGGCTACGGCGGGTGTAGTCTGGCTATCAGAGCTATTGGTCGGGGCAGTTGAAGTGGTCGTTGCTGACCTGGGAATGTCAGAATTCTTCCTGGGCATCATCCTGATCCCCATTATTGGCAATGTGGCCGAACATCTTGTCGCTGTTCAGGTAGCAGCCCGCAATCACATGGACCTGAGCGTTGAAATTGCCGTATCCTCCAGCCTGCAAATTGCCTTGTTTGTGGCGCCGCTGCTGGTCTTCATCAGCCTGATGATGGGCAATCCCCTCACACTGGTATTCAATCCATTTGAACTGGTTGCGCTGGGCGCGGCGGTTGTGATTACAGCTCTGGTCTGCTTTGATGGCGAATCAAACTGGCTGGAAGGCGCGGCCCTGCTGTCCATTTACCTGATCCTGGGATTGGCATTCTTCATGATGCCGGTAGGATAATGTGGAAGCCATCAAGTCCCGGTTGACCCCTTGGGTAATTGGCGGTGCCCTGCTGGCGGCGCTGCTGTTTTGCCTGGCTGCTGCCCTTCTGTTGGGCCTGTTCCGCCGGCCAGCCGCGCCAGAAACTCAACCCACTGCAGAACTGACCGTGCTTGCTGCGCCAACAGCCACCTCTGTCCTGCCGTCCATTTTTGATACTCCCACACCAACACCCACCCCGGTTGAAGTTGGCGGCATCTCCATCGGCACTTACGTCCAGATCAATGGTACGGATGGCGCGGGTCTGCGCCTGCGCTCGGGCGCAGGCACCAGTTATGAATTGCTTTTCTTGGGCTATGATTCTGAAGTCTTCAAAGTCGTCGACGGCCCGATCGTCAACGATGGCTATACCTGGTGGCGGCTGGAAGCCCCCTATGACACAACCCGCAGCGGCTGGGCTGCTGCAAATTATTTGGCAATTGTCTCTGAAAATCCTTGACGCCACCTCAAAGGCATGATAAACTATTGGCCTGTTCGGGGGCGTGGTGTAGCGGTCAAACATGCGGCCCTGTCAAGGCCGAGATCGCGGGTTCGAATCCCGTCGCTCCCGCTGCTACAAAAAACCTCTCCCTCTGGGACGAGGTTTTTTGTTAGTTGAGGCGCAAACGCAGATGTTGGTTCGATGCCCACGATTGCGTTGCCTCTTACGAAGAGCGCTTCGAGGACTAGTCGGAGCGCTTTTCGCGTCTCAATTGTTAATGATGGTGACAATCCATTATCTGAACTGTCAAATATCTCTAATGCTATTCTATTAGCATTGTCGCAAAATTGCAAGGGGTTTGTGTGACCAATTTCACCGAATCTTACTTTCTCTTGATTATACACGTTTGGCTCCAACTCGCCGGCCAGATACAGCGCCTGTACGCGCTGAAAACGCGCTTTAGCCTGTTCGTAATGCTCAGCTAATGCTTTCTGCCGGGCAATTTCATTGGGGTCATGCAGAATCTTTCCTAGCCACTGGAAAACCACCTTCTCGATGACTTTAGCATTGACCAGCCGCTGCGGGCAGTCATGGGTATGCTCAATTTGACCAGCATCCCGATAGTAGCGGTAGCCATTGGCAGAAACTCCGCGCATGGTGCTGCCGCAGTACCCGCAGCGGATGATTCCGCTGAGCGGGAAGATGCGCGCCGGGTAATTGGGCCCGGTACGGGGCGTATTTGCCATGACCACTCGAATGGCATTCACTTCTTTGAAAACCGCATAATCCACCAGCGCCGGGTGTTGGGCGTCAAATAGCTCAATATGGTGTGACCGCCGGCGTTTGCTGCCGTTCTCATTCACCCCGTAGTAGGGGATTTTCCCGGCATACAGCACCCGCTGCAGCATCGTGCGAACAGCCTCGCGGCCCAGCGGGCCAGGTGGGCAGTGCCCCGGCCGGCCCTTGCTGCGGAAGTGCACCATTTGGCCGTTCCAACCAGGCACTTCAGTGCTGTTGATCAGGTCAGCAATTTGCGCATCTGAACTTTGCCCGGTGGCATATTCTGCAAATGCCAGCTTGATGATCTGACTCTCGATAGGGTGGGGGATAATCTTGCCCTTCTCGGTGCAGTAGTCCGGCTGACCATAGCGGGGGCAGTAATCCGGGCCATTGGGATCGGTGCAGGCGGAGCAGTTGCCCCGACAGTACCCCAACGGGATGCTGCCGTTCAGCAAGCCCTTGCGGGCCCGCTGCAGCTTCCCTTTACGGGTTTCCTGCCCCAGGTTTTGAATATAGATCTCGGCCAGCATCCCCAGCACGGTCAGGGTCAGCTTGCCCCAGGGCGAGGTAAAGTCCAGCCGTTCCTGGACTGAGGCAAATCCCACATGCGCCTGGTTGAGCTGATCCAGGGCGGTCAGCAGCCCATGCAGGTGGCGGTAGAAGCGGTCAATCTTATCCACCACAATCACCTCAAAGCGCCCGGCCTGCGCATCGGCCATCAACCGTTCCAGCGCCGGGCGGTGGCTGTCTTTCTTGGCAGACAACCCCGCATCGGTGTATATCTCAACCACCTCCCAGCCTTGCTGTTGGGCATAGGTTTGAATATTGACGGCCTGCGCATCCAGGCTGTGCCCATCCACCTGTTCACGCATCGATACCCGCCGGTAACCGGCAGCGCGTTGGATATTTTTCATACCCATCCTCCATTCTTTGGATATAATCAAGTAGCGCAATGATTGCGCTCATGGACTAATCATACACAAGTTTGAGGAATTTCTATGGCTCTGCCAATTGCAAAAGCACGCCGCCTGACCCGTCAGAAAGACTTTGACCCAATGCCGCTTATCAACCGGCTGAGAGAACTACTGGCTGCAACCAAAGACAGCTACCGCGAAGCCTCACTTAAGGCGGGGCTTGATCATCAGGCGGTCCGCCGCATCCTTGAAGGTCAGCGCCCAGCCATGCACGTTTGCATCCTGCTGGCTGATTATTTCAATGTGAACCCTAATGAACTGCTTTTTCTGGCAGATTGGACCCCGCTTCGCGCCTTTGAAATTTACGAACCCCGCGCCGAACACCTGCCCCCTGAAGCCCTGGAAGTCGCGCTCGACATCGCCAAAATCCCCGACGCCGACACCCGCCGCCAGGTCGCCGACGCCATCCGCATCCTGCTGAAAAAATACTTCGCCTGACCTGTTCCTGGCGAAAACATTTGAATCGGTTTTGCCGAAGTCTTTTGGCATAGTCCGCTTTAGCGGACTTGGTTGTGATCAGGCGGCGATTTCAATCGCCGCCGGTGGTAGGGGGATCCTTAGGGTGGAGAATGGTTTCTGCTCCCTTCCTTGCCTCCTGTCTCACAATCACCTGGCTCTCCTGATTGTGATTTTTGCTTTTCTGCGCTATAGTTATAACCAGAATATTGCAGTCAGGAGGAAATCATGGCCAGAAAAGTCACCCCCAAACCCCCGGAGAACGTCGAAGGTACCATCATTTACGGCAATGTCAATGCCGGCACCTTCATCGGGCGCGATCAAGTTAACTACAACAACCAGCAGCAGTTGAACATCAACACACCCGCTGAGTTTGTGGCGGAGCTGCGCCGTCTCCAGGCCGAAATCCAATCGCTGAAATCTCAGCTTGAGCCCGATGACGCCATGCAAGTGGATGTTATCGTTCAGCGAGTGGAAACTGCCATTGTTGAGGCTGAGCAGCCCAAACCTGCCAGCGAGCGCATTCGCACCGCCCTGGAAAAGGCTCAGAAAAACATGGCCCTTTTGGATGGCACGCTCCAATCAGCCATGTCTCTGGGCGCCACCCTGGCCGCGCTGGGTGCTTTGACGCTAAAAGTCTTTGGATTGTAAGCGCGGCAACCCGGCATGCCCAAAAAGACACCCCCCGCTGCCGATCTGACAATTCAGGGCGGCGTGACTGCTGCCACCTTCATCGGCCACGATCAGCATAACCATTACGGCTATTCGGCTGAGGATGTTGAGCGCCTGATTGACAAAGTGCTGGCATTCGGCCAGGCCGGCGCTTGCTTTACGCCCCAACTGGACCGCAGCCTGGAAGCCGAACTGGACGGCGAGCGCTTGATCACTGCGCCAGACGCGGCGCAGCGCCTGGAAAAACTGCGCAGCCCGCGCGCTTACCTGCTGGGTCTGACGCTGCACCCATTGTTCCAACCCTGGGGAGCGCATTATGTCCCGCTGGCCGGCCAGATGGATCTGCCGCGCTGCCTGCCGGGCTACGAACTCCCCATGCAGTACGAAGAGGTCATCCTGCCGCCGCCGGGCTCCGGCCCCGAGGCGCAGCTTCGGGTTCAAGACCTGCCCGATATTACCGAAGCGCTGAATAAACACTCTGCTTTCATTATCCTGGGCGACCCGGGCTCTGGTAAAACCACCACCCTGGCGAAAATTGCCCTGGAAACCGCCCGTGCCCGGCTGAATCGAGAGCCGGGCCGTATCCCCTTGTTTGTTCGCCTCAGCCAGCAAAAAGCCCGTCCGGTCTTTGACTTCCTGCAGGCTGAGTGGGAACAGCGGATGGATACGCCTTTCAAAGAAGCCCTTTCGGCTGGGCAGGTGCTGGCATTGGTAGATGGTGTCAACGAAATTGCCCGTGACCAGCGCGCCGCGGTCCTCAAAGATTGGGCCGAGTTTGTCCAGGATCAGGCCAACCTGAATCAATTCATCTTCACCGGGCGCAGGCTGGATTATTTTGAACAGCTCAACCTGCCGCGGGTGATCATTAAACCGCTCGACCCGTCCCGGATTTCGGAGTACCTGCGACGCTATAATGCCGAAGGCTTGCAGGCTGCCCTGGACGACCCTGGCAACCGGCTGGACGAACTGGCCCAAAACCCCTTCTACCTGATGCTGCTGACCCAGGCCTATTGTGATGACCAGCGCAGCCTGGCCAATCGCGGCCGCCTGTTGGACTGGTTTGCCCAGCGTCTCTTCCATCGGGAACAGTTGCGCAATCATACCGGTTGGATCGCAATTGAAGCGCAGCGGCAGGCACTCTCGCAGTTGGCCTTTGCCATGCAGGAACAGGGCAGCGGCACCACCCTGGAGCACGACCTGGCCGTGGCGGCCCTGCCGGTCAGTGTGCGCGCTCGCGGCGAAACCCACCCCGTTAATCCCGATATCCTCTTCCGGCTGGGGCGCCAGGCCACCCTGCTGGACCCGGCGCTGGATGAGGATGTGCGTTTTTATCACCATCTGCTCCAGGAGTATTTTGCCGCCCTGGAACTACTGAGCCGCTTTGCCTCCGGCGAAGATCTCTCCCGTCTATGGCAGGCGCCGCGGTTGATTGCAGAAATGCCCCCGCCCGATGTGGGCGAATGGGACCCCCTGCCGCCGCCGCCTTCCACGGGCTGGGAAGTCACCACCCTGTTGGCTGCCGGCCTGGCCGGGCAGCCGCTGTACGGCCAGAGGCCGGGGGAGCACCGCCTTCACCCCGGCGACCCCGCCGCCCTGATTGAATCCGTCCGCCGGGTGAACCCTGCCCTGGCCGGCCGGGCCCTGCTGGAGGCCGGCCTCAGCGCCCTGCAGCCCCAGGTACTGGGCGAGTTGTCCATCGGCCTGCAAACGACCGATCCCGTTCTCGCAGCGCTTCTGGATGCCACCCGCCAGGACTTGAAAACCGACCTCTATGCCCCGGCCGTGCACCTGCGCGCCCGCATCCAGGCCGGCGAAATCCTCGGCCAATTGGGCGACCCCCGCCTCGCACCGCAGACCCGCAGCGGAGTCACCGTCATCCTCCCGGATATGCTCCCCTTCCCGGCCGGGCGTTACCGCCTGGGCAGCCAGAACGACCCGGAAACTTATCAAGCTGAAGTCCCGGCGCGTGATCTGGACCTGCCGGCCTTCCAGATGGCCCGCCGCCCGGTGACCAACGCCGAGTATGCCTGCTTTATCGCCGCCGGCGGCTACCAGGATCAAACCTGGTGGCAGACCGACCTGGCCCGCCGCTGGTTGAGCGGTGAGGAGGTGGCTGGCGGACAGATGAAGGCGATGTTGGACACCTGGCAGGCCCTGCAGGATAGCCCCAACTGGCGGCAAACACTGAGCGGGGCCTATTCACCTGATCAAATTAAGGCTCTGGAATATGTTGCTGGGCTGACGCGCGAAGAATTGGTGGCCTTGGTATCAAAAGATTATGCAACCAAATCCCGCACCCGGCCGGCCTTCTGGCAGCGCTCCGGCTGGAACAACCCCGCCCAGCCGGTCACCGGCCTCACCTGGTTTGAGGCCGGCGCCTACTGCGCCTGGCTCAGCGCCGTCAGCGGCCAAACCTTTGCCCTGCCCCCCGAACCTTACTGGGAAGCCGCCGCCCGCGGGCTGGTCCCGCCCCAATCCTCCCCAGCCGGCCATGATGCCGCCGGAGAAAACTTTGCCGAACGCCTCACACGTTTGTTTACGAGCGCAGCCGGGGATACATCTGCTGATCTCGCCTCCCGCTTTAGGGGCGGGGCTGGGGGAGAGGTACCCATCTACCCCTGGGGCCCGGCCTGGGATGCCGACCGGGCCAACACCCTCGAAGGCCGCCTGATGCGCCCCTCGCCGGTCGGCGCCTATGTGGCGGCGGGTGGGGTTGGCCCCGGTGGATCCGAAGACCAATCGGGCAATGTTTATGAATGGACGGCCAGCCTTTACCTGCCCTACCCCTATGACCCCATCCAGGCGGAGCAGCCCGAGGCCGAAGGCGAGCGTACCGTCCGCGGCGGCGCGTGGCTCAACAATCGTAGGAACGCCCGCTGCGCCTATCGTGACAGGTCCGTCCCCGATAGCTTCAACCTCACTCTGGGCTTCCGATTATTTTCTCCTGGCTAGTTCTGCCGGCTGCCTCCTGAATCCTGCCTTCTGGCGCCTGAATCCTGTTGTGTACCCCGCATAAAGCCCTGCCTGTGAAAACATACCAGCATCTTTATCCCGACATTGTCAGCTTTGAAAACCTCTACTGGGCTTTCAAACAGGCTTCCCGCGCCAAGCGCGGTAAACCCGATGTGGCTGAATTTGAATTTGACCTGGAAGACAATCTGCTGACCCTGCAGGCTGAACTGATTTCTGCAGAGCAGTGGTCAAAAATTTGTAACTACACAGCTATGAGCGGATTTGGCCTTCTTCTGGAGTGCAGGCTTTAGCCTGCACCTCATGCGGGCTGAAGCACTTCCAGTGCGCTGTGCGGCCCGCACTCCACAGAGGCGTGAAATACTTTCAGCCAAATGAGCCTCTCATCTAGCCTGAGCAGTAACAAAAATTTTAGACAAGATCCACTCTTTTGCTTATATATTGGTTAAAAACCTGAATGAGAAACAAGCCCTTGGCCGGATTCGGCGAGACAATACATGTTGATGTTACGCGAGAATAAGGATATCTATTATGCCATCATCAATAACCCTGGCACAGTTTCTAAAATTGCCGCGCTCTGAGGTTTTGGCGTTACAAACACAATTCGGCTTTCCGAATCTGGGTGTGTTTGTGGTAGATGGCAGCCGCCGTTTGGTATTAGCCTATAGTGATGCTGAGCCAGGGACAGAGGAATTTTATCTGGCAGCGGCGCATTTACCAGCACAATTTCTGCGTTCTGCGGTGGAAACAGTATTTTCTTATGGTTTACCAACGTTGATGGCACCTGTGTTGGGCCGTTCATTGTTTCGGCGCGGTGAAGATTATGTACGTCTGACGTTGTTAGAGGGGTTGCGATTGTTATTTGATAGCTCTGAATGGAGTGAGATGTATCAACGACTTGGCGTACGGGTGCACGTATACGGACACCTGGAGTGCTTACGTGGGACGGCCTGCGAACCGGCACTGGAATGGATTGAACGGACTCAGAAGGAAACGACCGCTAATCAGCAACACAGCTTGTTTTATGCAGTCGGTGAGACGTCGATAGTGGGGGAAGAGGCGGTTCAAAATGCTGCCGCTTTTTTTGTTGAGCATCAGCGTATACCAACCCGAGAGGAGCAAGTGCAATACTATTATGGTGAACTCTTGCCAATGGCTGATTGGTTTATCATGACCAGTAAGATGAGCGGGATGGGTGCATTCCCACCGCTGTTGATTAATAGTGACACAGAATTATATTTCTTACCAACAGTAATGGGGTTAACGGACAATGTTTATCGACGAATTTTATATGATATGTGGTTTGGACGATCAGCCCTGCGCCAAGGAGTGAACTGTTTTGAACTCACGGCGGAGAAAAGAGCTGCCTTGCGGCAGGCCTATGATCATTCTGTTGGTCAAGTGCTGGGCGTAGGATTTGAGATTGGTCGAGTGTGGGTGATGAAAAATATAGATACAGACGAAAAATCGTGATATAGCAAAGAGAAGACTGGACCCAGGACATTCGTACAAAACTGATAGGACCTTGAAAAAAATTCTGATCCTAGTTGTAATGCAAACATTTGGCCTGGAGGCTACCTTCATTCTCCTTGACAGTCAGAATGTCATCGGCTTTTCATTCAATGATTTTCCAGGCAATTTCATTTTTCTCCTACGCTTTATTTGGTTACCTCTTGTTTTATAGCGAATGCCCTGCCAGTCTCCCAATCATCTTGATTGCTTCAATTGTGATTTTCGCCTTTCTGCGCTATAGTTATAACCAGAGTTGATTTCCTGGGAGAAAATTATGGCGAGAAAAGTGGATCCAAAGCCCTCTGCTAATCAAGATGGTACGGCCATTTCTGGCAACGTCAATACCGACACCTTTGTCGGCCGCGACCAGATCAACATCACCTATCAGCTCAAAATCCCCCCCTTCCAATCCCCACCCGACCTGGCCGCGCTGCGTCAGGCCTATCTCCAGCACCTGCAAAACTGCTACCGCGCATTGGATTTCAAGGGCATCCCCCAGTTGGATAACTTCTCCCACGAGCTGCTGCTGGAGGAGGTCTATGTCCCCCTGCTGGCCCAGCCCGAGGCCCCCTCCGGCGAAACCCTTGAGCGCCGCCTGGCGGGCCGCGGAGCCGCCGCGTCATTGGAGGATGAACTGGGCGAGCTGCGCGCCCTGCCGTCAGAAGCGCCGGCCCTGCCGGTTGAAGAAGCGGTAGGCAAGTTCCCCCGGGTGGTGGTGCTGGGCGACCCCGGCTCCGGCAAGAGCACGCTGCTCAAATATCTGGCCCTCAGCCTGGCCCAAAATCCTGAGGCCCCCCTGCCCATTCTGGCCCCGCTGAACGCCTTTGCCGCCGCCCTACTCAAAGATCCCGACCTCAGCCTGCAGGCCTTTCTACCGGTCTATTTTGCCGGCCTCTCGGCCGAACTGGGCAGCCTGGCGCCGCTGCTGGACCTGGCCATTGCCCAGGGACAGGCGCTGGTGCTGCTGGACGGCCTGGACGAAGTCCAGCAGGGCCGCGCCCACCTGGCCACCAAAGTGGAGCGTTTTGCCGCGGACGTGGTCTCGCATGGCGGCAAGCTCATCGTCAGCAGCCGGATTGTCGGCTACCGTGAGGCACCCCTCAACGCCCATGACTGGCGCCTCTACACCCTCCTCGATTTTGACCGCTCCAATATTGAAACCTTTGCCGAAAAGTGGTGCCTGGCCTTCGAGCGTGGCACCCTCGGCGACACACCCGAAGCCAAAGCCTCTGCCGAACGGGAACGTCAGGGCCTGCTCGATGCCCTCGATGCCAACCCCGGCGTGGCCCGCCTGGCGGCCAACCCGCTGCTGCTCACCATCCTGGCCCTGATCAAGCGCCAGGGCGTCAACCTGCCCAACCGGCGGGTGGAATTATATGAGCTGTACCTCAAGACGTTGATCACCTCCTGGAGCCGGGCCCGCGCTCTGGATAAACGCCCGGTTGGCCCCGAACTGGACTATTTGCAGACCATTGCCGTTCTCAGCCCGCTGGCGCTCTGGCTGCGGGAGGAAAACCCCACCGCCGGCCTGGTGACCCAGGAGCGCCTGATCGAATGGCTGGCGGCCTATTACCAGAGCGACGAATGGGGCCTCAAGCGCGGTGAAGCCCTCAAGCAGGCCACCGAGTTTCTCACCAGTGTCCGGCGCTATTCCAACCTCTTATTGGAGCGCGGCCAGGGGCGCTACGGTTTCATCCACCTGACCTTTGAAGAAGCCCTGGCCGCCCGCGGCATTGTCCAGCGCGACCAGTTGGACCTGCAAGACAGCCTCGCGCTGATTCAAGCCCACCTCACCGATCCGGCCTGGCGGGAGACCATCCTGCTGGCCGTGGGCGTCTGGGGCCTGGTGCGGGAGCGCCCCCGTGTGGCGGGCGAGGTGGTGCGCGCCATGCTGAATATGCCCTGCCCCGGCGGCAGCGCCTGCACCAATGTGCTGCTGGCCGGCGCCTGCCTGGAAGATGTTGGTGAATTGGGCCTGGGCCGCGCCGTAGCTCGTGAAGTCCAGGAGGCCCTGCTGTCCGCCTGCCGCAACCGCACCCTGCCCCCTGAAACCCAGCGCGATGCCGGCTTCAGCCTGGGCCGCACCGGCTGGACGCCCCCCGACCTGGAGGACTGGGTCACCATCCCGGCCGGAACGTATCGGGTTGGGGATGATCGGCACCCGGTTCAGATCGAGCAGACCTACCGCCTGTCCAAATACCCGGTTACCAACCGGCAGTATGCTGCCTTTGTGCAGGCCGGCGGTTATGCTGACCGCCAGTGGTGGAGTGAGGTCGGCTGGTCCTGGCGCACCGGGGAGTATGATACTAAGGAGAAGGATGAAATTATCCGGCGCTGGCTGGAGCGTCGCCCGGCAGAAAAACGCCACGAGCCGCTTTACTGGCATCAATCCCGCTGGAATAACCCCCTGGCACCGGTAGTGGGCGTTTCCTGGTTTGAAGCCGAAGCCTACTGCACCTGGCTGTCTGCCCGGCTGGGTAAACCGGTTCGGCTGCCGACAGAAACCGAGTGGGAAGCCGCTGCCCGCGGCCCCGAAGGCTGGGAATATCCCTGGGGGAATGACTGGGATCCTACCCGTTTGAATACTTCGGAATATTGGGCTGGTGAGGACGATTTGACCGATTACTCCCGTTGGGAGAAATGGCGCAAAGAAAAATCTGAAAGTGCTTCCACCACAATAGTTGGGCAGTTCCCCGCAGGAGCCACGCCCGCCGGCCTGTGTGACCTGGCTGGCAACGTTTGGGAATGGTGTAACTCCTGGTATGATACAGACCAAATCAGACGCGTTGGCCGCGGCGGCGCGTGGAACGGCTATCGTAGGTACGCCCGCTGCGCGTCTCGTGACGGGCTCGTCCCCGCTAGCTTCAGCTGCGATCTGGGCTTCCGATTATTTTCTCCTGGCTAGTTCTGCCCCCTGCCTGCTGCATCCTGCCTTCTGGCGCCTGAATACTGCTGCCGGGGTGGGGCGGGGTTGGGTGCCAGCAGCGGGTTTCCCCAGAAATTGACCTTTACAGTTTTACCCCCTTAAAGGGGGGGTAAAACTGTAAAGGTGCTGCCTGGGCCTTTGTTTATGGTAGAGCGCAGATGACGGCCCCCCTTTCCCCTTTGGTGGTTGTGATTTTGCCCTGAGCAATCATCGAATCGATCAGACTGCGCGCCTGATTTAACCCCAACCCCGCGGACTCTTTGATACGCCTGGCCAGTTTGGTTTTGTTTTCAGACCCAGCCTCTAGTAATTTGATGATGCCTGATTCAATGGCATCCATTTTACAATCACCCTCACCCAGACCGTAAAACGTTGCCGATTGCATTATACCGGTCGCATCGTTTTCAAACGTAAACATACACCGAACCACAGGTATGTCGGCTCCGCGACATTTTGTTGCCCGGATAGTGATGATGGGTTGGGTATCATCCCGCTCAATTCGTAGCACCAGATCCAGGGCCGCCTCAATGCTGCTGTGACCACGGACGCTATCTCCGGCTCGACTCTCGAAGCCGGAACTCTTTCTCTGGTGGTGGATTATGATAATGGCAGCCTGGGTTGTTTCTGCAACTCGGCGGAAATTTGACATAACACGGGTCATTTCGCTGTTGTTTTCATCCGCATTGCCCAATACGGTCCCCAAGTTATCTACACAAACCAGGCTGGCACCAGTTTTATGGATTCGTCGAATCAGATTATCTATGGCTGCTGTGTCGGTAGATTGTAACCAGGGTATGGGCATGGAATAGTAGGTGAGTGAAGCGGATGGAGGAAGTTGGTGCGCTGTGCCCAACGCACAGAAACGATCATGCGTCCGGCGTTGGCCATTATCAAAGTCGAGCCACATGACAGAGCTCTGGCGAGTCCTGTACCCGAAACTGGGACGACCTGGGGCCGCTGGTAACCAAACATCACCACCCGCAGCACAGATTAACAAATCCTGGATCAGAAATGTTTTCAGACTCCCAGGTGGACCGTAAACCATATTAAGGCTGGGCAATTCAAAAATTGAATTGCCGCGGTAGTTCAAGATGCCCTCAATGGGCGGGCGTGCCTGATACGCGTCCACCATGGTAAATGCCTGCCAGGGATCATCATCAACGGGTTTAGACTCATTGGTTTGCCCATCTGACCGTGATACCTGATACAACCGTAGCAAATCGGCCAATCCGGGGTCAGACCGGGCAAGATTTTCCAACATAACCAATGTCCCTGGCCGGAGGTCAGTTATTGGATTGTTGTTAGGGGGCAAATTTATCTGAGACATAAAACATCCTATCGTTGTGTGCCAAGTTAAATGATTCTCACTAATTTTTGGAATCCAGGCTGCGCAGATACTTTCCGCAGCTCTCCCTGAGCATCGAAATACAACCCGGTGAACATCGTTTGCAGCACCGCCCGCTGCTCAATGGGCAGCATCTGCCGCCACAAGGCTGGGAAATCCATCAGTAGAGGCATTGCTCGGCGGGCCTCAGGGGCTACCATTGGGCTAAGCTGAGCCAGTGCGTGTTGCAGCGGTACCGCCTCTTGCAAATAATCCGCCTCGCCAAGGTGCCCCCATTGGAACATTTTTTGCAGCCGCTCCAGCGCAGACTGCAGGTTGTATCGGTCGCGCTCGTAATCTGTCAGTCCGTGTCGGGTAACCACATACGCCAGGATTGATTCGTGCCATTCATCCGGTAGCCGGATATTGTCTATTAATTTTTGCACCTCCTGCTCCACCTTTTTCGCTGGCAGCAGGCTGTGCCGCTGGAGCAGTGCATCCATCACATCAGCATCGGTCGCGGGTAGTACATCCTCCCCATCAGATGCCCGCCGGCGGAGTGAGCAGTAGTACTCCTGGTGCGTTGCACACCGGTAATACGTATAGCCATTACCCGTCACCCCTCGTAAACTTACGCTGGGCTTTTGGGGATTGCCGACCCAGCATTCGTAACATCGACCCACACCTGTAAGCAGGTATACCCGTGCTAATTTTCCCGCTGATGTTGGGGTATTCGCTTTGCCGGCGCGGATTTGTTGATTCAGCAAGAATATTTCCATAGGGTAGAGCGGCTCATGGCGACCCTCGAAAAATTCCTCGGGTTTGCGCCGCGTAGAAGCCTTATTCGCATAGATTTCTGTTAGTCCGTCAAGTTTAGTCATCAATCGAATCCTCCATTGAAAGCTCGGGGCGTGGGTATCGGGCGATTACCCCCACATAAAAAGGGTTGGTAATGATCTGTCGGATGGAATCGCGATTAAACTGACCAGGTGCAAATCGCCCTGCAATACCTTTTGTCCGGAACTGCACAACCGCACCATCGGGCAGCGTAAATCGGTTTCGGTTTAGATGGTCAGCAATATCCCGATCGCTCCAGCCCTGGCTGTATAGATGTACGATTAACCGCACAGCGTGAGCCTCAATGGGGTGTGGCACCTGCACCCGGCCGCGCTCGCTCTCTTCTCGGTCAGGTTGACCCACGCGGGGGCAGTATCCTGACCCATTGGGATCGGTGCAGTTGCGACACATCCCGTTGCAGTAACCGAACCGGAAAGAACCCGCGGGGAGCTGATGTTTGGATATCCGTGTGTGAATTGCCTCTCGGGTCCTCTCGCTTGTTTGCCAAACCCACATTTCTGCCAGTGCCCCTAGCACATACATTACCAGCCGGCCCCACCAGTTTTGGGTGTTGATTTGTTCGGTAACTGACACTAGCTGTACACGGTGTGTTTGGAGGAGCCGAACAAATCGGAGTAGGCTCTCGAGATTCCGGTATAACCGATCCAATTTGTGGATGACGATGACCTGGATTTTCCCGGCTCGGATGTCACGAAGTAAATTTTTGAACCCAGGCCTGTACGAGTTTTTTCCCGAAAAATTTGGATCGCTGTAAATTTTGTGGATCGTCCAGCCCTGGCTGCGGGCGTACTCGGCTGCCCGATCCGGTTGAATCTCCATCGAATAGCCCGGCGAGCGCTCATCATAACGCGACACACGTTCATACACCGCAACGGCTACCTGATTCGAGGGTGGGGTGATGCCGCGGGACAAAATCAATTTTTCCAGCTCAGCGCCAGATCGGGGCAGGGGGATAGGCGTGTTAGTCATGGGTAATCTCCGTATAGGGCATGGATGGTGGTTCTTGATCTATGACCGTCGGCAGTTCCATATCCGCGGATTCTGTGATGCCCAGAATCCTGCGCAGGGCAACGGCCAGCTCGCGGCTGAAACTATCAACGTTTTGGGGGTTTTGGGCTGGGTCATCCATAAGTGGTGTCTCCGAAATTATGGTAAAATTTTTGTACGTCAAATCCTTGTTGAGCATACCCTGCTACCTCCAAAAAAAATTAGCGGATTTCCGCTAACTCAAAATTTGCCTATGGATGACACATTTAGCTCTCAAAATGTTCCACCGCATAACCCTAAAGCGTTTGGGGAGCTTCTATCTTCTCTAATTCGCGTTGCGCTTCCGCAAGACAAACCAAAAGGTGGGTACAAAAAGCGGTTTGCTGAGATACTTGACATCCCTTATGATCGGTTATTGCAGTGGACCAGAGGAAATATCAGTAATGACAGGAATGGTCGATCCCTGACACCCGATCTGTTTATCAAGCTGGTAAAAGAATTGTGGAAATGTGGCGCCCTGACCACCGCCGAACAGGTACAAGCTTTTGCTCGGTGTGCCGGCACATATAAGGAAGGGGACATCTGGTTATCGTATGACGCCCTGCTGAATGATGACTGGTTCCGGCAGTTGGTGGCCCCCGCTGTATCAGAAGAATCTGCCCCCCTGTCGGACCATTGGGTTCTGCGTTCTGATGTGCTCTCCGGTGTGATTGGCAAAATAAAGACTCGGCTAGGCAAAGTGGTTGTCCTGCAAGGGAAACCCGGTACCGGCAAATCAACCTTAATGGCTCAGTTGGCCCATGACAAAGATGTTCAGGTCCACTTCAGCAACCGGATCTACCGGGCCAACCCAAATGAACGTACCGCGCTGGCAATCTTGCGGGACTGGTATCAACAGTGCTTTGGGATTACCGCTGCCTGGGGTGATGATGAATACAAATTAGCCCAGGACTTAAAAAGAAAACATCAAAACGAGTTTATTCTTCTGCTGCTTGATGGGGTCGAAAAAGTGGATCAAGTAGGGCCGCTGATGGTCCAGGATCCCTCAAAGGGTGTAGTGGTAATTGCAACCCGTTTTCCACAGGTTTGCCGTGACCTCGACCCCGATGCCGAAATCATAGAGATGCCTGGTTTTACCCCCGCCGAGGCTGAAGAATATCTGCGTTTGGTGTGGAACGTAACAAGCCTTGATGACCAGGCTGCGCTGGCCTATCAAGCGGTGGTAGCCTGGGTCAACGGGAACCCCCTGGCTCTGCATTACGCTGCGCATCGGGCCTCTCAGATTGGCTGGCCCGCCCTGTTGGCTTTACTTCAGGAGCCTCCTACTGGCCCCCTGCCCACCGATATGTTGGATGAAATTTATCGCCCGCTGGAGCTGGGCTATCAGGCCCTCCCCGCTGATCTCCAGAGAGCCTTTTGTCAGATTGGCGCGCTCCCCGAACTGCGAGAATACGACTTGGATGTTTTTCGGTCGCTCTGGAATTTACCTGCAAACCAAACCAAAAACCGACTGGATCAACTGGTAAATCAGTTCGGCGCTCTGATCCCGCATCAAGTGGAGAGCCAGACGATTTGGCGTATCCATCAGCAAACCTATTTCTTCGCTCGGGATATTTTTGAGCGAAAACTGTCGCCAAAAGACAAGGCTGCCGCCAGGGGGTGGCTGGGTCGCTATCACCGGCAGCCGGCGCAAAAGGTCTTTTCCCAGCAGTTTAACCGGTCCATGCCGGTGATGACTGCTGTAGATCTGGTTTCCCTGGTTCAATCCTATCCGCGTTTGCATATTCAATCCAAGCTCCGCTCACTGCTGTTTCCCCAAAACTGGGACGTGATTACCCAAAATACGCCCGCCTTATCGTCGCAAGAGTACGGAATTGCAGAGCGTTTACGCCAGGGACAGAAAAACTGGTGGGGCGTGTCGCTGACCCTCTATTGCGCTATGCTGATCAGCCTGCTGTTAACCGGTTTGGCGTTCGTCTCGGCCGCCCTGGCTCGGCCGTTAATTGCTTTGTTCCTTATCATCAGCATATTGGTCGCCATTTTTATGATCGCCTATACGATCTACAACCTGTTCAGCCTGCGCGCATGGCACTGGATCTATACCATAATCGCCAACCAGGGCAATATCCCAAACGAATACCCATCCCGCAAGAAAAGCAAATTCCGCTTCCGCACCCTGCTGTATTTCTGGCCTGCAATCATCGCATTCCTGTATCTGGGGATATTAACGTATCTGGCCGTTCGGTAACGATTGGTCAACCTGCATCCTCAACCCTGATTTCCCCCTGATGTATAATCATCTCATCACACCCCGGGCCGATACCCTGCATGGAGGGCCGAATGAGCGAAACCCCCAAAAATCTGATCGCCATCGTCGCTGACTGGTTCAAAAAACATCCTTTAGTGACCCAGGCCGGCGCAGACTTGATATACGGTGGTCTGGTGGCCAATGCGCTACTGCCTTTGATTGCAGCCCAGGGCGAAATGGGCGCCACGCTGGCTCTGGCCCAACTGTTGGGCAATGTCGGTGCCGGGCTGATTGTCAACCTCATCCAGGGCTGGAAAGACAAAACTGATGAGCAGATTGCCCGGCAGGTACTGGGCGCCGCCAAAAACGATGCCGATCTACGGGCCACCCTGGACCAACTCCTCCAAAAGCTGGAGGTGATCCATGCTGCTGAAGCCGCCCTGCCCGAAAAAGCCCGCCAGGAATTTCGCGATATCCTTCAGACTGAACTTAAAAAAATTGGCAGCAGCATCACCATCAAAATCAACACCGATGGCGGCTCTGTCATTCAGGGTGACATATCTGCGGGCACCTTCATTGCCCGCGACCAGTGGAATATCTATCTTTCTGCGGCCGGCAAAGGCAGGCTTTCAGAAGAAGACTTCCAAAAAGTGTTGAAGAGTTACCTGGAATGGGTGCAAAACTTTCATAGCAAGGCCCGCCTGTGGGGTCTGGAAAGTTTGCAAGTCACAGGGGACCGTCCAGTCCGCAGTCTGACCGATGTCTTTGTGCCGCTCTCCCTCTGCCGCTTTACCCCACCCCGGCGGGATGAGGTTGAAAAACTGGCCGGGGAATCCACCAACGGGCTGGAACGCACCAAAGCCTATCTCCGGCTGGTTGAAGAGCGACAACACGAAGGCCAGGACATTGATTTGCAAGCCCTGTTGACCAGTAAAAACCGCCTGGCTGTGATTGGCGGCCCAGGCTGCGGCAAGAGCACCCTGCTGTCCTGGCTGGCGGCGCACCTGGCGGTCACAGCTGCAAGTGGAAAACACCCCCCCTTTGATCTGCCAGATGGGCGCATGTTTCTCCTCCCCTTGATTATTCCTCTACGTGACTATGCCCCCTACTTAAAACGTTGCCAGGAATCCCGTGAACAGGTCTTGCGTGACGCTCACACTGGCACGTTCTTTGGCTTTGTGCTGGATTACCTCAAGAAAATCACCGGCATGCAGCTTTCCGAGGATTTCTTCGAGCGGCTGCTGCTGGGCGGCGGTTGCCTGGTAATGCTGGACGGGCTGGACGAAGTCGTCAAGCGCGACCAGCGTGCCATAGTCCGCCAGCAGGTGGACAATTTGGTGGATGGTTACCCCAAAAACTACTACCTGGTTACTGCCCGCGAAGCCGGCTACCAGCAGGATGCTGTCTTTGGAGACAATTTCCTGCGCCTTGATGTGAAGCGGCTGGAAGATGAGGCCATCTCTGCGCTGGTGACCAACTGGTGCCAGCAGCTCTACCCGGAAAATGTGTCCCAAAGTGCTGGTGAGATCATGACCGCCATTGGTGAGATTAACGCTCGCAGCTCAGATAAGGATTTGCCGCCGCTGGTCAGCACCCCTCTGATGGTAACGATGGTGGTCAGTGTCAAATTTGGCAAAACCGAGCTGCCGCGGGAACGCGCTAAATTGTACGAGGCGGCAGTGGAGGTCATTTTGCAGGCTCAGTACACCCCCACCGATGATGCCCGCAAGGAAGTGGTGGATTGGGGTGGCCCGTGGACAGATCAACGCGACTGGCTTTCCCTCCTGGCCTACGAGATGCAGTCTGGGGGCAGCGCCGGGGCCGCCATTTCAGAAGAGCAGCTGCGTGCAATTCTGGGGCGCACGCTCAAACCCGACCAACTGGAGCAGTTCATTCTGGCCGTGCGCGGTCGCGGCGGGCTGTTGGTAGAACGGGCGGAGCTGTTTCAATTCCTGCACCTCAGTTTTCAAGAGTTTCTGGCTGCGCGCCGGATAGCCAAGCAGCGTGATGCCGCACTATTGGGCTTGGAACGCCATCTGCCTGATTCCTGGTGGCGGGAAACCTTGTTACTGACGTATGGCTTTTCCCGGCTGGATTACCGCGAATTCGCCGAAAAATATCTGGGCTGGTTATCCAACCGCACAAAAGGCGGTGAAATCCGCCTGTCCGGGTTGGAATTGGCGGGTGCGGCTTTGTTGGAAATTGAGACCCCAGATGCAGCAGATCAGCAAGCTCAGGCCGAAAAACTGGTGACTGTCCTGCAAGACCAAGAAATCCGAGCCCCGGCCATCGTCCGGGCTCGCGCCGGCGATATCCTCGCCCGCCTGGGCGACCCCCGCTTCCGCGCCGATGCCTTCTATCTGCCTGACGAGCCCCTGCAGGGCTTTATCCATATCCCCGCCGGGCGGTTCACAATGGGCAGCGACAAAAAGAAAGACCCACAAGCCTATGATAGTGAGCAGCCCCAGCACGAAGTGGAACTGGGAGAATATTACATCGCCCGCTACCCGGTGACGGTGGCGCAGTTCAAGGCCTTTGTGGAGTCCAGTAAATACAAACCCGGAGACCCTGACTGCTTGCGCGGCCTGCCCAATCACCCGGTGGTTTGGGTAAGCTGGGATGATGCCCTGGCTTACTGCGACTGGCTGACGGCGCAGTTGCCCAACCTGCCCAACCTGCCGCCCGAATTGAAGTGTGGCTGGCGGGTGAGCCTACCCTCCGAGGCCGAGTGGGAGCGGGCGGCGCGGGGCACCGATGGGCGCATCTACCCCTGGGGGAACGAGTTTGTCCCGAATAAAGCCAATGTTGATGTAACCGGCATTGGCGGCACCAGCGCCGTGGGCTGCTTCCCGTCCGGGGCCAGCCCGTCCGGGCTGCTGGATGCCAGCGGCAATGTCTGGGAATGGACCCGTAGCCTATGGGGTAAGGATGGTCAAAAGTCGGAATTTACCTACCCGTATTCGCAGCGCTTACAGGATCGCGAAAATCTCCAGGCCGATCGCAATATTTACCGCATTCTGCGCGGCGGCTCGTGGAACGGCGATCAGAGGGGCGCCCGTTGTGCCGTCCGTTACAGGTACAATCCCGATTTCAGGTACAACAACATCGGGTTCCGCGTCTCCCTCTCGCCGCTTTGAGATCCTGGGCTGCTGACTCCTGAGATTCTGGTTTTCTCCTCCGGGGTGGGGGTGCGGGGGCGGGCTTCCCGCCCCTGCAGTTTGTCACCGGTTGCAAGCGGGTCAGAATAGAAAATCTACCCCAAGCTACCCGTCATACAATTGGCATTGTATGACGCCAAACGGGTATTTTCATGCAAATTGTGGCTTTAAAACCGTGTTTTTGGCCCGAAAAGGCTGACGCATAACCGCTTGACATGCTCTGATGTATAATTAAATCCAACCGGCAGACTTTTACCTTGAGGCTCCTATGGGGTTCAACCTTGGTAGTGGTAAAACCCAGATATCAGAAATCCACAAAGTTTTTAGAAGCATTATTGTAATTGATGAAAACCCTCTGCCTGTATGTGCAACTAAATTTTGTGACCCTGATCAATTGGCAGTGATTTTTGCGGCTTAAGGATTTGCAAATGTCCATTCATCAAATAGTTATCGCATCCAAATGGAACACCACTGTTTCAACGCGAAAGGGATGGCGATGAGTGACGATAAAATAGAGCAGATGCTTTCAGAAATTAAACAGTCACTGAACCAATTGCGCATCTCCAGAAGCGCAGGCACAAGCATTGGCGGTAGTGTTAATGTTAATGATGGTGGTGATTTTGTTGCACATGATCAATATAATCTTCAACAAAATATTCAAATTATTACATTAGATTACTTTGCACCCCGAATCCGAGATAGGCTTTTAGAATGCAAAAGCTTGTCGGAAATGGATGATATTCTGATGCAAATTCCAGATCGGATTATGCAAGTAATTTTCTGTAAAATGGATCAGGTTATACCGAGGTTTTGTTAAGGTACGGAGAAGAAGGCTGTGGATATGTGGACGGGAAGAGCACCGCCCACATATCCACAGCCACGGCT
>Ga0116187_1000794_pt1 | contig 36327 bp, 39 predicted proteins | sample AD_JPNNA6_MetaG_FD_89755 | JGI IMG/M metagenome (GOLD analysis project Ga0116187, IMG submission 89755) | Active sludge microbial communities of municipal wastewater-treating anaerobic digesters from Japan - AD_JPNNA6_MetaG | ecosystem: Engineered > Bioreactor > Anaerobic > Digestate | place... | reverse complement strand
TGCATCAGGCGGTGACCGACTCGATCCAGGCAGCAGGACAAGACGCCGATTTGCTCATGGCTTTTGTCCGCCACACCCACCTGGACTTACTATGAGTTCGTTTTGCTACACAAAGATCAATAGGAGATACACCATGAACCTTTTTGCAACAATTGTCGTTGGCCTGATTGCCGGTTTCCTGGCCTCAAAGATCATGAAAACCAATACCAGCATCTGGGTTGAACTCATCCTGGGTGTGGTCGGCAGCATCGTTGGCGGTCTCATCGGCAGCCTCTTCGGCCTCGACCTGATGACAGGTATCAACCTCACCAGCATCCTGCTGGCTCTGGCGGGTGCCATCATCGTCATCGTGATCTACCGCTTCATCAAGCGCCGCAAGTAAGCCTCAAACCCGGTTATCCGTCAGCAAACAGGTGGTCAATCCTCACGATTGACCACCTGTTTTTTACTCGTGATTGACCGGTATGCCTTCGGGAAGGATTAGCATTTCCCTTTACGTCCCACGGCTGCCAGATATACCGTGAACGTTGTCTCTCCATCCAAACCCAGCGCTGCATTGAGCATGTCGTCATCAAACGCTGCAATCGCACACGTGCCGCAGTTGATTTCCCAGGCTGCCAGGTAGAGGTTTTGGCAGACGTGTCCGGCATCCAGATGCAGATACCGGTAGCCGCGTTCGCCGTACCGCCAGAACATCCGCTCTACTGCCGCCGTCCAGAAAAAGGTCACCGCGCTGGTGTTAATCATCTGCTGTTTCAGGCAGGCTTCGGTCAGTTGGGTGGCAATCTCAGTGCCCATGGTGATGGGCAGCAGCGCGTTTTCAATTGCCAGATACCGGTACAGTCCCGGCTCAATCCCGCTAACCCGGTTGATCAGCAGATAAGTCTCAAAGGCATGGCGCGCACCTGCCGATGGCACCGTTCGCAGCGTCACCGGGCGGGCGGTTACGGCTTTCACGCCCTGCGTGGTCCACAGCAGGTACGTCAGTTCTTCAATCGTCAGGGGCTCCTGGCTGTATTGTCGGATGGAGACGCGCTCCTCAATTGCCCGCCGCAAATCAACGCCAGGCATTGTCAGTTCCGCCGGGTCCGGCAGGGAGATCAGTTTTGCCTGCAGGGGATAATCTGTTTCCAATGCTGGTTGCGGCAAGCCCTGGCTCTGTGCCGAGGGTCCCATTTCGGTATAACGCGTTCGCTGCATAAAGTCGTGACCACTGTTTTTTGTCATTGGAAAAACCTCCTCAAGAATTCTGAAATCAACTCTGAAAACGTCCCGGCAGGCGTCGGCGCACTGCCGCCATTACCCGTGATACTTCATGAACCCGCAGCCCCCAGAGCAGCAGGCCATACAAGCCGCTGCCCACAGCCACACCCCCCACAGCCTGCATCCAGTTTGGTATATTGCGCGTAGCCATCAACCAGAGTGCCAACCCCAGCGCCATTGCAGTGGCAGCCAGTCCGGCTTGTACCGTAACTTGACCAATGATCCGGCCATTCAACCCACTCATTTGCCGCCGCAGAAGCACCAACAGGGCGGCGGCCTCCAGTGCGGTTGCCAGAGTATTCGCCAGTGCCAGGCCGCCGTGGGGCATCCATCCCAGTTTGGCAAAGCCAGCCGGCAGCGTCAGGCTGAACACCAGATTCAGGCTCATAGCCGCCACGCCGACCAGCACCGGCGTTTTGGTGTTATGCAGTGCATAAAATGCCCGGCTGGAAATTTCCACCAGCGAGTGTCCCACCAGCCCGATGCTGTACCAGAGCAGCGCCCAGGTCACCAAATCAGTCGAGTGAGCCGTAAATTCACCGCGCTCATAAAACACCCGGATGATAGGATAGCGCAGCAGGATGACGCCTACCGCTGCCGGGATCGCCAGCAGCAGCGCTCCGCGCAGGGTGGCTGCAAACGCGGCTCTCATTTCGTCCAGTTTGCCCAGCGCTACCTGCGCCGAGAATGTAGGCATGGCCGCAATCGCCAGCGATTGGGCAATTGCAGCTTGCGGCATCAGCATCAACGCAAATGCCAGCGTCACCGCCGAAACACTGCCCTCTGGCAGGCTCAGTGCGATGATGGTATTGACGATAAAATTGATTTGTACAACTGCTACGCCCAGAATCCGGGGTCCCATCAGCCGCATCACTTCGCCGACTTCTTGAACACCGCGCCCCAGCGTCACGCTGTAGCGCCCCCTGAGCCGGATAAGACCCGGCATCTGGACCAGTAGATGCAGTCCGGATCCCAGCAGCGCACCCCAGGCCAGCCGGTCAATTCCCCAGCTTGCCGGGAATATCGCCACGCCTAGAATCATACCAATCGAATACATTGCTGGCGCCAATGCCGGCATCCAGAAAATTTGGTGTGCGTTGAGGATTCCCATCGCCAGCCCGCTCAAGCCAAAGATCACCACGCTGGGCAGCATGATGCGCATCAGCCGAATGGTCAGCAGCTCCTGCCCTGTCGAAATGTCCGGCGCCAGAATAAACAGGCCGTGCCGCACAATCTGCGGCGCAAAAATCGCTGCCAGCAGTGTTACCCCCGAAAGCACCAGAATGAGCAGATTGGCAATCGCTGCAGCCAATTTCCAGGCTCGTTGTCGGTTATCTTTAGCCAGCAGTCCCGTAAAGGTGGGTATAAATGCCGAGCCCAGCGCCCCCCCGGCCATCAAATTGAACAGCACCTCCGTGACCCGGTTCGCCGCATTGAAAGAATCCAAATCAGCCGTGGTGCCAAAAGTGCGATAAATTAAAATACCGCGCACCAGACCGATCAACTGGCTGATAATCATGGCCGCAGCGACCATCCCGGCGGCCCGGGCAATTTGACGACTGGCCGGGTTGGATTGCATGCCTCTGATTATAGCAGGAATCCCGTCCCAATTCCCCCACGATCACCGCCATCCCGCAATCAGCGTAATCAGTGGTCGTGTTCAGCGTAATCAGTGGTTGTAATCAGCGGTTATGGAAGCCCCGCCCGGGGAGGAACGCTCCGGGCGGGGCAGGGCGAATGGCAAAAGATCAGGATACTGCCGGGGGCTGGTCGCCGCCCGAGGTTGGCAGTTCCGGCTCAATCGGTACAATAATCCACAAAATGATGTAGACCAACAGACCGTTCCCGCCGAAAAGGAACAACAGCACAAAAATAAGCCGGACCAATGTCGGGTCAATCGTCAAATAGCTGCCCAGGCCGCTGCAAACACCGCCAATCATTTGATCAGCACGCGAACGATACAATCTTCGGTTTTCCATAGTGTAACTCCTTCAGTATAAAATACGCAATCCACCTCAGGAAGTTGCACCGTGTGTCGGAAAGATATACCGATAGACGTTGGTATGCCGGATGGTGAACCCCAGCCGCTGATATAACCGGTTGGCGGCGATACGCGACGGGTGCGACGTCAGGTCCACCGATTCGGCTCCCAGGCTGCGCGCCAGCTCGATCCCGGCGCGGCTCAACGCCTCGCCGATTCCCTGGCCCCGTGCCGAAGATTCCACCACCACATCCTCAATCCGGGTTCGCAACCCCGTCGGGATGCGGAAAATCACCACGGTCAGCCCACCCACAATTCGCCCCGTATCATCCCGGGCGATCAGTAAATGGCTGGTCCCGGCCGCCACAATCTCTTCCAGCTCTTCCCGGGTGGGGGGCAGGTTGGTCGTGGTCAGCTGTGGAATCAATCGGTTGAAAGCCTCAATAATTTCATCATTCACTTGCTTGACTTCAGTTATTTGCATGTCTCCTCCTTGAACATTCATTATTATATCCGGCATTGTCTTCGCTCAATCGGGTCGGATATCCTTGAAAAAGCGCAATTCGTCCTAAATAATCTAAAGCAAATATCAAAATAATCAAAATACATATTGACAATATTTAATTATCTGCTAAAATATATTTAGTTTGACAAAGTGATATTGAAGTTCAAACGCCTGGAGGAACCCTTATGAACCGATTATTGAGTAAATGCCCCGTTTGCGAAGGTGAAATGTTCGTCACCCGCCTGTATTGCCCTCAGTGTGATACCAGCGTGGAAGGCCATTTCAGCCCATCGGCTAATCCACTCTCGCCGCTGACCTCGGAACAGGTCAAATTTGTGATGACCTTCATCCGCTGCGAGGGCCGCTTTAACCGCATGGAAGAAGAGCTGGGGCTGTCTTATCCCACGCTGCGCAACCGCCTCTACGACATTATCCGCGCCCTGGGCTTTGAACCCGGCAAGGATGAAACCATCCGCCTGACCAACGAAGAGCGGATGCAAATTTTGGATGAACTGGCCCGCGGCGTCATCAGCGCCGAAGATGCCGAGCGCCGCTTGCTCGGCAAAAAAGATGAATCCGAAGACAAGTAGTCATCACGCATAGGAGGTGTGATCATGGGTGTCAATCGCGAAGAACGTCTCAAAATCTTGCAAATGCTTCAAGAAGGCAAAATCTCTGCCGAGCAGGCCACGCAGTTGCTCGAGGCTCTGGAAGGGGCCCGCACGCCGGTCTCTCCCATGCCCCCTGTCCCCCCAGAACCACCACTGCCCCCTCGCGTGAGCGGCGCCGGTCGCTGGCTGCGGGTCCGGGTCACCGATTCCGATACTAACAAGGTGCGCGTCAATTTACGGCTGCCCCTCAGCGTGGTGGAATCGGGTCTTAAAATGGGCATGCGCTTCACCCCCGAAATCCAGGATATTGATCCCCAGGAACTCATGGGCATCCTCAACAGCGGTCAAATTGGCCAGGTTGTCGATGTCTATGATGAAAAAGACGGCGAACACGTCGAAGTCTTCATTGAGTGAGGCCCCTCAGGTGGAATCGAACTGGAAGCGAACATTCTTTCTCATTTGGACCGGTCAGGCCTTCTCGCTGCTGGGCAGCTCTTTAGTCCAGTTTGCGCTGGTTTGGTGGCTCACCCAGAAGACCGGCTCCGCCACGGTCCTGGCTGCGGCCACGTTTGTAGCCCTGCTGCCCTCCGTTTTCCTGGGCCCGTTTGTCGGCGCTCTGGTGGACCGGTGGAACCGCCGTATTGTGATGATTGCCGCCGATGGCATGGTTGCCCTGGCAACCGTTGCACTGGTCATTCTCTTCTGGCTGGATATTGCCCAGGTCTGGCACGTCTATGTGGTGCTGTTTGTCCGTTCCCTCACGGGCACGTTCCACTTCCCCGCCATGCAGGCCTCCACCTCTCTGATGGTGCCTGATAAGCACCTGTCTCGTATCTCCGGCCTCAACCAGGCGCTCCGTGGCATCCTCAACATCGCTGCCCCGCCCCTCGGAGCGCTTTTGATTGGCCTGATTCCGATGGCGGCTGTCATGGCGATCGATATTGTCACCGCCGCCATTGCCATCCTGCCGCTTCTGTTTGTCTCCATTCCTCAGCCCCAACAGGCCAATCCTTCCGAGGCAGTCACCCCCACCACCGTGCTTCGAGATGTGGCTGCCGGCTTGAAGTATGTCAAAGCCTGGCCCGGTCTGCTGGGTGTCATCATCCTCGCCATGCTCTTGAACTTCGTCATTGCCCCCTCTGGCACGCTGATGCCCCTGCTGGTCACCAAACACCTGAATGGCGATGCCTACCTGCTGGGCTTCATGGAATCAGCCTTTGGCGCCGGCATCATCGTTGGCGGAATCATTCTGGCGGTTTGGGGCGGGTTCAAGCGGCGCATCATCACCTCCATGAGCGGCGTCATCGCCCTTGGCGCAGGCGTTTTATTCCTGTCTGCGGCCACAAAAGAGAGCCTCTGGCTGGGCCTGGCGGCTCAAGGCCTCATGGGCTTTGCCATTCCCTTTGCCAATGGTCCGTTGATGGCGATCATGCAGTCCAGAGTCGCCCCCGAAATGCAGGGGCGCGTCTTTACACTGCTCGAAAGCGGCGCAACCGCCATGATGCCCCTGGCCATGATCATTGCTGGCCCGGTTGCCGATGCCCTGGGCATCCGCACCTGGTACGTCATTGGCGGCGCAGCCTGCATCCTCATTGCTCTGGGTGGTTTACTGGTTCGCCCGATCATGCAAATTGAATCTAACGGCCATGCCGAACCAGTCCCTCAACCGGTTCCCGAAGCCATCTGATCTGGACTTATAAAAAACTTGCGGCGAACCACATGGTCCGCCGCAAGTTTGCTTTTAAGTGTGTGGAGAGATTATACGAAGATAATCTGCCCGCCCTCTGAAAGCTCAATGAACTCCATCGCGCCCAGCGTCTTGGCGCCATCCACCAGGTCGGCGTCGGTCAGCTTCATCATATCCATCGACATCTTGCAGCCATAGATATGTGCGCCCGCGTCTTGCAGCATTTGCACAAATTCACCCACAGGCGGGAAGTCCAGCTTGGCGATCTCTTTGTTCATCATCCAGGTGCCCAGCGCCGACATGCCCGGAATCGCACCGATCCAGGTCGGGATGTGCATCATCGGATGCATGTTGGGGTTGCCCACCATGGCCACATTCAGATGATCCATCTTTTTCTTGGTGATGATGTCCAGCCCCCAGAAGGTGAAGAACATATGCACCTCAACACCAGACATGCGGGCCGCATTCGCCAGGATCAGGGGCGGGTAAGCCATATCCAGCGAGCCCTTCGAAGCAATAATTGACAGTTTGCGCGGAGCGTCAGCCATTTTTGTTTCTCCTCAAATCAATATCAGATGGATTAGATGCAGCCGGTGGGTTTCTTCAACCCGGCAACTTTGGCGGCCAGCTTGCCCGGTCCGCCGGGGAACAGTTCGTACAGTTCTTTGGTGCCGACGTCGGTGTTTTTGGTGATGTTGCGCAGCGTGGGGGCATCGCCAGTGGCTTTCCAGGTCGCCCGGGCATAGTTGATGACCACCATGTGGCGGTCGGTCAGAGTAATGCCTTCGCGGGCGGCAATCGCCGCAGCAATTTCGGGCGTCCAGGCGTTTGCATCCACCATGAAGCCATCGGCATCAAAAGCAACAGTCGAAAGAATGTCAGACATTTCAGAATCTCCTTTTTGTGATTGGTTGAATGAGATCAGATGGGTTATTTGATTTTGCCCGTCATGCTGAACTTGGCAGGCATGGGCACGTTAATGCCCCGCATCATCAGGTCCCAGTACATGTACCGGAAGCCCAGTTTGCCCCAGTGATTAAGCACCGATTCGCCCAGCAGCGTCATCGGGCCAATACCCGGGAAGGGATATTTACCCGGCAGCGGTTCTTGGTCGTAGCTGAAGTCAATCAGTGCGGCCTTGTTGTATCCGCTCTCGATGAAGCAAATTGCATGGCCATCAAATTCGGCGTGCATTTCCTTGCCGGCCATATGATGCAGGATGTTCTCTACCGCCGCTTCCATCTGGAAGTGAATCACCGCGCCCGCCTTAGAAGCCGGGATATTCGCCGCATCGCCCAGCACAAAGACATTGGGCCATTTGTTGGATTGCAGGGTGTGCTTGTTGGTCGGCACAAAATCCAGGTCATCCCCCATGCCCGAACGCCCGATCACCTCGGCGCCCATATTGGTCGGCACAGTCACCAGCAGGTCATATGGCAGTTCGCGCCCGTCATAAGAACTGATAGTGTTCTTGCCCGAGTCAATTTCACTGACATTGAAATCAGGCTCCAGGTGAATGCCCTTTTTCTTGAACATATCGCCCAGCACCGCTGCCGCCCGCGGCTTGGTAAAGGCGCCCGGCAGAGGGGTGGCATACACAATCTCCACCTTGTTGCGGATCCCGCGCTTGGTGAAGTACCAGTCCGCCAGGAAGGCGAATTCCAGCGGCGCCACCGGGCATTTAATTGGCATTTCTGTGATGTGAATCACCAGCCGCCCACCCTCAAATTTTGGCATGAACTCGCCTAGCGCCGAAGCGCCTTCAAAGGTGTAAAAATCGAAGACATTCTTCCGCCAGCCCGCGCCCAGCAGCCCTTCAACTTCACTTGGACGGATGTCCGTACCCGTAGCAATCGCCAGGTAATCATAGGTGATCACCCGCTTGCCCTCAGTCAGCGTGACCCGGTTCTTGTCTGGCTCAATCAGTTCAATATCCGAGAGCACGAATTCCACCTTGCGCGGCAGGTATTTCTGTTTGGGCTGAATGGTATCCTCGGGTTTATAAATCCCAAAGGGGATGAACAGGAACCCGGGTTGATAATAATGTGTCTTGTCGCGGTCCACCACAATGATCTTCCACTGTTCCGTATCCAGCTTCTTGACCATGTTATGAGCCAGAATGGTTCCAGCCGTGCCGCCGCCCAAAATGAGGAATGTCTTCATGTGTTTGCTCCTTATTTCCAGTCTAGCAATAAAATCAAATCTGAGTGATTTCAGCAATCTTCTGCAGCCGTTCAACCAGCCCGGCGCGTTCCTTCAAAATGGCCTCAACGGCTTGCCGGGCGCGGTCGGTCCAACTCAGACAGGGCGCCCCATCACTGCCGGCTGCCACCGGGATCTGCCGGGCCGCCTTCGCCAGTTCTGCGGGGTCCAGACCATATGCCGCCGCCAGATGGGTGATCAGCGCCGCCTGTTCCTCGGCATCTGGCGCTTGCAGGTGCATTTGACCCGCCAAAAACCAGCCCACCTGTTCCCCATCTTCTTGAATGGGCGCCGCACAGTAATGCAGCCCCGCGTGGCATGTGAATGTACCGCCGTTGCCGCCCACCTGCGCCATCGCCTGCCATGTTTTTTGACAGGCCTCGCGCCCCCGGGAATTGTTGAGCATCAACTGGCAGAACGCCGGCAGCGCGCTGGGCTCGGTCAGCGGTTCACCCTGCGGATCAATCACCAGCGCCCCCGTCTGACTGATATCACTGAAAAGGTTTTGAATTGTCTGAACGCAGTGCGTGGGGAAAGCCCGCATCGCAGCCGTTTCCCCCATGGTTTCCTCTGCCGGTGCGCCGCCCAGCAGCCGCTCCACTTCCCGCGTCGCAAACCGCCACTGCTGTCCAATCTTAACCCCCTTCAGGCGCCCATCTTGCAGCATACGATAGACCGTAATCCGGTCTACTTTGAGGCGGTCCTGAACCTGGCGGGTGGTGAGTAAGTCGTTCATAAATATAGTTATAACTTGTTATAGCATGTTATACGTTGATATAATACACCCAATAGCGCAGAGCGAATAGTGATATTTGTCACGTGATATATGTCATATTGCAACAACCGAGGCAAAAGCCTCAGTTGTTTATCCTTTTGTAAAACGAAAGAGACTACGCCTGCTTCACCAGTTCCAACTCAATCGAAATCTCAACCTCTTCTCCCACCAGCACGCCGCCGGTTTCCAGCGCCTGATTCCAGGTCAGGTTCCAATCTTTGCGGTTGATTTTCGTTGTCGCCGTAAAGCCGGCGCTGGTGGTCCCCCACGGGCTCTTGGCCTGCCCCAGGTATTCCACATCCAGTGTAACCTCCCGGGTCACATCCCGGATCGTCAGGTCGCCAATCAGTTTAGCATGGTGACCATCCACCACATCCACCCGCTTGCTCTTGAACGTCATCAGCGGAAAAGCTTCGCTGTTGAAGAAATCTGGCGAGCGCAGGTGCCCATCGCGCTGCGGTTCACGAGTGTTCACACTGCCGGTTTCAATTTGGACATCCACTGTTGTGTTTGCTGGAGCTGATTCATCCAGTGCCACCATTCCACTAAATTTCTCAAAGCTGCCGCGCACCTTTGAAATCATCAAATGGCGCACAGTGAACTGAATTTGAGAGTGAGCTGTATCAATTTGCCAGGACATGTTATTCTCCTTAGAAAGTAGTTCTACAAATAAAATGTCTTATTCAGGGAGCGTATTCACGCTCTCCGTTTTGCCCAGTTTTCGGCACAGTTCCCCGAGCAGGCTTTGCTCCTCGGCTGAAAGCGAACAGAATGCCGCTGTAATTGCCTTCACCTGGTCTGGAAAAATGCGCTCAATCAGCGCCTTGCCTGCTTCTGTGAGCGAAACCCTGATCATCCGCCGGTCTTCGACGGTGCGTTCTCGTTGAATCAAGCCGCGTTTCTCCAGGTTATCCAGCACCAGGGTGATGTTGCCAGTACTCTTCAATAGTTTGGCGCTCAGCTCGCCAGGGCAGAGCGGTCCCAGATGCATCAATGCCTCCAAAACGCCAAACTGACTTGGCGTCAGGTTGCCCGCTGCTCCCTGGTGCGCCACTCTTGCCTCAATCGTATTGACCGCCCGGGTCAATTTGATATAAGTGTTCAGCGCCAGCGTTTCTTCAGTTGTTCCAGAATAATGTGTCGGCATATTTTTATCTCTATATCAAATATCTTGATATAGAGATAATAGCATGTCTTGAAACAAATGTCAAGCAATCCTATCAACATTATCTGGACTCAACTTTGTACACAGATAATTCCCCATTAAAGTTGCCCAACCGTGATATACTACCGCCTTGAATGTTTAGTCAATAACCACCTTTTAATACCAGTAAAATAAAGGTAAACAATATGAAAAAGGGGCCTTTAGCGCTGCTTGTCATCCTGGCAGTCGCGTTTTTTTGGGGAAATACGGTCACTGTAGCCCGGGCGGAAACCTCCACCGTAGAAATCCCCCTCCACACCTTAAACTCAGACCAACCGATTCAACTGCAGGGGCTGGTCAGTTCCACTTCACTGGACCTGGTCATTCCACCGGCTTACACACTGACGGGCAGCGCCTGGCTGCAGCTCACCATCCAATCCAGCCCGCTGCTGGATGATGCGCGCTCTTCCCTGACCATCAAGCTCAACGACCTGAACATCACCACGCTTAAAACCAGCGAACTGGCAGCCAATCCCATCCAGGTCAATTTGCCCGCCGATTCCCTCAAAACAGGCTCTAACGTACTAACCTTTACAGCCGCCCTGTTTCTGCCCACAGATCAGGAAAACGACTGCCGCAATTGGAATGATCCGGCGCGCTGGTTGAACTTCAACCCCGACAGCGCCCTGCACCTTGAGCTGTCGCCAACCAATACCATCTATGATTTGACCAGCTTTGCTGAGACATACACCAGCCCATTTGATGTCTACTTGCCCGGCGCCATGCCCGTCTTGATTGTTCTGCCAGACGAACCCACCCAGGATGATCTGAGCACACTGGCGGCTCTCTCCTACGCCATCGGCGCCGCATCGCCAGCGCTGACAGCCTGGCAGCCGGTCATTATCTCCGAAAGCCAGTTTACCCCCCAGTTGGCGGCTAATCGTCATCTGATCTTCGTCAATGTTTTTCCTTCGGAACTGGGCGACACAGCATCCAGCGAAAAAGATACACTTGTGCTGCAAAACTCACCCTGGGATGCTCAAAAAGCCCTTCTGTTGATTGCCGATCACGATCGTCAGGACGGCTACACCCCGGCTCAGGTTTTTAGTGACCCGCTGCGGCGGGTTCTATTGCAGGGCCATCAGGTCTTCCTGGACCGTTTGAATACCCCTCCGGCGCCAGAATTCCAGGCCAGTTACACTCTGGAATCGCTGGGTTATCTGGATCGCACTGCCACCGGGGTTGGCGAAAGCAGCCTCACCTATCGGCTCTTCCTGCCCTATAACACCGCCCTCAAATCCACCGTGATGGATTTGATCTTATCCCACGCCCCCGATCTGGACACTAAAGCCTCGACGATCACCGTGTACGTCAATGGTTTTGCCGTCGCCGGGATTATCCCCAACGCCGGAACTGCCAGTCTGGTTCCTATTCTGGCCAATATCCCCACTTCGCGGTTTCGTCCCGGTGAGAACTTCATCCGCATCACCTTTAATTTGCAGCCAACCATCAGCAATTGCGAACGGGCCCCCAATGCGGTCTGGGCCACAATCAACAATCAGACGACAATTACCTCCAACATCCAAAGCCAACTGCGTTCCCCCACATTGGATGATTTTCCCATGCCATTTAGCGACAACCCGGCCGGGGTTTTTGTCGTGCCCAATCAACCCGATGCGCAAACCCTGGCGCGGGTCGCTGGCCTGGCTTTTCGGTTTGGTCAATCCGCCATGATGACCGATCGCCCCCCGCGGTGATGCAGGTCAATGAGTTTGCCCCCGAGGCTTCGCCCAGGCCCTATGTGATGCTGGTTGGTCTGCCCCTGGACAATGCTTTGATCATGGATCTGAATAACCAGCTTCCCCAACCCTTCACACCCGATGGCCTGGCACTGGCGCCGGGCTATGGCGTGTACTCGCCCACAGATGATCAACCTGCCGACCTGGGTGTGGTTCAAATCCTCAACTCGCCTTGGCAAAAAGGCGGCGTTGTCATGGTTATTTCCGGCACCAGCCCGCTCGGTTTAGATTGGGCCTGGAACGCGCTGCTCGATTCATCCCAGTGGAGCCAGTTCAAAGGCAGCTTGCTGGTCGCCGGCTCCGACCAGCAGATTGCGGTTTCAGGTGACACGGAATCCGGCCCAGTCGTCTATTGGAACCTTGAAAAGGTGAACAATATCCCCATCATTGGCCCCCTGTTGCAGGGCCTCGAACCCAACAACCTGGTTCCGGCTGCTGTCTCAATCATTGCCGCCCTCATTTTGATGGTTTTACTGCTGGTCATTCTTCAGTTTAGCAAACGGACCAAGTAATGAAAAAAACATCCCTGCCCGCCCGGCAAACACTGATGTATTTGCTGATTGTAGTCGCTGCGGCTGTTGTTCTGGCAGTTACCGCCATCACCTACAACAATTCATTCCGCAGCCAGCCAATCTACCTGTTCCTCCTGGTAATTGGGGTTGCCCTGGGACTGATCTTTGGCCTTGTCCGGGGCGGCCTTGGTGGTCTGGTCATTCTTGCCCTGTGGATCGGCCTTAAGCGCACCACCGGCACCTGGCAAGATATCTTCCTTCTCCCAAACCTGTTTGAACTGATAATGGTTCTGGCAGCTTTTGCCATCGCTGGCTTTTACCACGACCGTTTACGCTTGATCCTGGACGCCTATTACAACAACGTTTATCGCCTCGAGCAGCTTAACCTGGAAGACCGGCGCATTGGCCTGATTAAAGCCTCTGTGGGCAAACTTCGCTTGACCGAAGAAGAAGAGCGTGCTGTTCGTTACCGGCGTCCCTTCTCTTTGCTGCTCATCCAGGTGCAGTCCAACACTGAGCGCGATCTCAGCCCCGACGAAGAAGTGATGGTGATGCGTGTGGTGGCAAACACCCTCAAAAGTACCACCCGCCGCACAGATATCCCCTTCCTCGCCGCGTCCGATCAAATCGCCATAATCCTCCCAGAAACAGACCTGGCGGGCGGTAAACGGGTAGTCAGCAATGTCATCAGCCGGATGGCAGGCACCTATTTCATTGGCGACGACAGCCTGCGCATCAACCTCGATGAATGCATTCGGCTGGCCTATGGCTTTGCTGCTTTTACTGGCTTCAGCCGCGAAAAAATCGACTTGCTGGATGCCGCTAACCGTTCGCTTGAGCATAATCTTTCCGCCGCCTCCAGTCCAGAGTTTCAAATTCCCATTCAAGAATGGTGTCTCATCGGCGACGAATCACCATTCACGCCAGCCGCGTTGCAATCCACCGCTTCTGTCCCGCCGCAAAAGGATTGACCCACCCATGTTTTCGGTCTTTTTGTTGGCTGCAATCCTGATTGTCTTGTTGGGCGCCTGGGCATATGAAAGGCGAGTGTACGAAAAGCGCCTCAGTCATATCAAAGTCCGCATCCATGTCAATGGCATCCGCGGTAAGTCCACCGTAACACGTCTGGTGGCTGGCGTACTGCGAGAGGCGGGCTATCAAACGGTTGGCAAAACCACCGGCAGCGCCGCCCGCGTCATCCTGCCCAATGGCGATGAAGTCCCCATCATCCGGCGCAGTGCCGCTACAATTATCGAGCTGTTAAATATTGTTAATCAGCACACCAACGAAGAGACCGAAGCCATCGTCTTTGAAACCATGGCCCTGCACCCGCGCAATCAAATTGCCTCTCAAAACTTGCTGGTGCGCGGCAATATCTCCATCATCACCAATGTCCGTGAAGACCATCAGGATGTGATGGGGGAGAGCCTTGAAGAAATTGCCGATACCCTGTCGCTCATCATCCCCACCAACGGCTATTTGATCACCGCCGAAGACCGCCCGCACCTCCGTGAGCGGTTGGCCCGTCACGCCGCCGAGCGCAACAGCACAATGATCTATGCCGACCCGGCCATGGTCAGCGATCAGGACATTGCCGGGTTTGAATATCTCTCCTTCCGCGAGAACGTAGCTATTGGCCTGGTTGTTGCTGATCTAATTGGCATTCCACGCACCATTGCCATTCAAGGCATGTGGAACTCACGCCCGGATATTGGCGTGGTCAGCATTCAACATACCCACTGGAAAGACAAACAAATCATCTGGGCGCCCTTGTTTGCCGTCAATGATCGCGAAAGCGCCATCATCAGCGTGGATGCCTTACAGCCCTACTGCCCCCCTGGCACAACCCGCATTGGCATTTTGAATAACCGCTACGACCGCGCCGATCGGGCCATGCGCTTTGCCAATATCGCCGCCCAGGATATCATTCTGGATTACTGGATTACTTTTGGCGCCTACGAGACCCAGGTGACCGACCGGATGGTTGAACTGGGTTTCCCCCGTGAACGCATCATCAATATGGGTTTTTCGGTCAATCCCACTTTGGAAGAAATCTTCAACCAGGTCACCGACCTGATCCAGGGCGAGCAGGGCATGTTGATTGGTCTGGTTAACATTCACACCCCGCAGGCTGAACTTCTTCTGGAATACTTCAACCATCAGCCTGATGCCCCGCTGTATGTCAATGATGATCTGGCCTGGGAGCGTTATCGCCCTCGCACCGAGGTGATGAAAGATTATATGCTCCGCCACCTGCCGCATTTGGAGGAATAGCGCCATGTACGCCTATCCATACAGCGTTGAACTGGCTCGCCTCACCATCATTCTTGGAATTGTAGTTTCCATTCTGATTTATAAAAAATCTGGAATGACCATGGGCGGGATCCTCATTCCAGGGTATCTGGCCTTGTTTGTCTCGCAGCCACTTCATATCATCGTCACCCTGATAATTGCCACGCTTTCCTACCTGTTGGTTCACAACACCCTGAAAAAGCGCTTCATGCTGAACGGCCGGCGGCTTTTTGAGGTCGAGATACTGGTAGCTTTGATCCTGCAAATCAGTTGGAGCGCTGTCCTGACCCTGTTTGGCGGTCGCAATTCAGCCCTTGCCAGTCTCTATGGCATTGGGTTTGTCATCCCCGGATTGATTACCCATGAGATTGGCCGCCAGGGATTGAGCCGCACACTGTTCACCACCTTGCTCGGCACATTGTTCGTCTTTCTGATCATTACGCCAATTGCCGCCATTGAGCAGGCCCTCCCCCAAGACTTAACCGTCGTCAGCACCTCGCCCATTTTACGCACCCAGCCCTATCCCTACGCCTTCCCGCTGAGCCTGCTGCCCTTTGCCATCGTCATCAGCATCATGGTGGACATGTTGATTTACACCCGCCTGAAGATTCGTCCCGGCGGATTTGTTACCGCTGCCTACATCGCATTGTTCGTGTTGCGCCCCCTGGATCTGCTCTTCATCTTGCTCGCTACCGTTCTGACCTATTTATTTGTCACCTTCATGGCGAATCGTTTCCTGCTCGTCTTTGGCCGGGTGCGGTTTGGCCTCATCATCCTCTCGTCAGTCGTCATCTCCTGGCTGCTGGAAATCCTGGTCATCAACCTGACGCAGGGCCTCTATGCGCCCTGGTCGGGTTTTGTCATCATCATGCCCATGCTGGTCGCCCTGCTCACAAACAGCTTTGATCAGCGCGGCATCCCCAAGACCCTCGGTGCCCTGGGCCTCAGCACAGCGCTGGTCTGGCTCGTCATGTTTGGCCTTGTCAGCCTGCTCAAAGCGCTCAACTTGTTGATTTATTTCACTGTGTAATCATGACCTACCCTTGTCAATATTACTGCATTGCCGGAATGACGATTCGGGTGGATAGTGACCTGCCCATCACGGATGCGACCTTCAATTCAGCCATCAATCAGTTCCGGGTTGCTGACCCAGGTGTAGATAACATCGCCATCCACCATCATTTTGCCCTGCCAGATCTATCTGACTTCAGGCTTGGAGAAGAAATCTACCGCAAATCACCCTGGGCAATCTATCAACAGCCCGATGGCTGGTTATATCTGGGTATTTCCCCGGATATGGACGATAAAACCCTGCACCAGATGGCATTTTTCAACCCCGACCATACACTGAGTCAGATCTATACACCCATGAGCGATGCTTTCATGCAGGGCAACTTGCATGCCTTAACGCTGTTTCCCACCGATCAGATTTTAATTGCGCGTCTGCTGGCTGATCGCCAGGGATGCTACCTTCATTCGGCGGGTGCCATTTTGAATGATGCCGGTATCTTATTTATTGGTCACTCCGGAGCGGGAAAATCAACCACCGCTCAGATGCTGATGCAGGCTTCGGCTCAAGGGCGCGCCGATGTCGAAATCCTGTGCGATGATCGCAACATTGTCCGCTGGCAGGATGGCGTCTGGCAGGTCTATGGTTCCTGGAGCCATGGCGACCTCCCTGACGTATCGTCAGCCTCAGCCCCGTTGCGCGCAATTTGTTTTTTACACCAATCCAGTGAGAACAAGCTGATCCCCATCACAGACCCCAAAACCATTTTTCACCAGCTTTTGGCTTGCGTCATAAAGCCCCTTGTCACCAAGGACTGGTGGCAAAAAACTCTGGATATTGTTCATCAATTATCCACAGAAGTGGCCTGTTATGCCATGCACTTTGACCGCAGCAGCGCCATATTATCAGACTTGGAAAAAATCTGCAAAATTTGACAAGGAAGCTGCCCCAGTTTTTTGCCTTTACATCAGCTCAAAGACACCATAAATTTTATAGCATAATGGTGTGCCCCTATTGAATTGATTTGAAAAAAAGATATAATGAATTCAGGTGGGGTCGACAAGCACTCTTTATCAAATCCTTCTGGGCAGGAAGTTGATTTTAGCGGTTGTAATAGGAGTAAACAGTGAAACACATTACTCATACTAAAATTAGCCTAATTGTATTATTAATTGCCGGCATATTAATCCTTGCTGAGACGGTGCATGCATCTTTTACTATGCCCGATATCCGTGGTGACGAAGCCAATACAGATGGGTTTGATATTTATCTCCCCGCTGTACTGAATGGTGAGCGTCTGCCAGATCACTGGATGGACGGATTAGACCCTGGTGTTAATTGGGGCTTGGCAGAAGATTACATTAATGATGTTGGAATAACAAATAATCCATATGTATTGGCGGCTGAGGATTTTGAAACCGGTGCAGTAACTATTCCAACGGAAGATAATCTATACTCATTGCACACTACGGTAATTGATTCACTTGCCTACACTGGTAATTATGCAGGGCAACATAGCTGGCCGCAAGATTACAATGGAATTACCACCCGATATCAAATTCCCGTAACAGCCCATCAAGATGCTCGTCCTGCTTATTTTGTCCGTACCTGTATGAATTTTGATGATAGTTTTCACCCTGGTGAAAGCTTTGCTCCCGTTGGCATAAAAGGCTTTGGCATTTCAAGTGAGCCAGATGGCGGTATTGGTAACGGTGTTCCGTGCGATGGCACAAACTGGTATAATGCCCAAATTCAATTTGTGGGCTGGGGACCTAGCGCAAAACCAGAGGCAAACGATGGCTTTTTATGGGTTGGACACCTGTATAGCTATAATCCATATCCATATGATGCTGTCCCCACTTTGGGCACATTAAATATCACCTCTTCCTACCGTTTTTCATCTTATGCTAACCCATTTCAATATTTGGATTTTGGTGGGTGGCATTGTTATGAAATAGGTTTGTACTTAAACACGCCAGGCCAATTTAATGGCGAAGCCCGCTTTTGGATCGACGGTGTATTACAATCACGCGTAACGCATATGCGATATCGCGATATTGAAGGCTTGTTGCCAACCGATGTGCACTTGAACCTTTATCGAACAACAGAAAATTTTCCCCAAACGATGGTTCGCTGGACAGACAATATTGTCATTGCAACGCGCTACATTGGCCCCGTGAAAAGAGAGTAGTTAAAGCTCTCCAAATGCACAATTTGGTAAAACAAGATTTTATTCTATATCATTATACAAACCAACGAACAGGCGGCCTGGTAACACGGGATAGTAGTATAATAAATCGGATAATTCAAATAAACTTACGAGTACTTTTTTTGAGGGATACAAAAATGCCTTCTGGCAAGTCGCCTTCAGACTTGAAGAAAAACTGGCGCACACCAGAATTAATCATTCTCATTTGCTCCAGACCGGAGGAAGCGGTTTTGGTTGTCTGCAAGCATCCTTCTCCGCTTAATACTGGCCCTGGCTTTGATAATGGCTGTAAATACCACGGCAATGCCTGCTACGACCAAAACAATAGCTAGAACACTGTTCCGTTAAGCAAAAAAAGTGCTATGATAGAAAAGAAGGGTGGCGATCCTAACCTTTCAGATAAAAATCAAGGCGTCTTTTTGCAAACATTCTTCAGTACACAGGTGAGGTGAATAATGAACACAGATGATGCTCCAAAAAAATGGGTAACTCCTGAATTAATAATTTTGGCCCGCAGCCAGCCTGAAGAAGCTGTTTTATTAACCTGCAAAACCGATGGCGTTTTAGTTGGACCCAATACTAAGTTGTCTTGTTCGAGGTTTACTGGACTCGGTTGTGACGCTAATTGGCCCAGCTAGACCATCCTAAAACGATCTTTCCTGCCCGGTTTGCAAAATGCTCAGTAAACAATACGCCTTAAGCAGAAGCTGGACTCAACCTCGCACCCATTATACGCACATTGATGTCGAACTGACTGAGCGCTGTAACAACGCCTGCATTCACTGCCTGATCAACCAGCCCCCAAATGCCCCCCACCTCATCTCGCGCGAGATGGATACTGCCTGGGTTAAAGAAATCTTGACGCAGGCTGCCGACCTGGGCTGCCTCACGGTGCGCTTTACCGGCGGCGAACCCCTGCTTCGCCCCGATTTTCCAGAACTTTATGTCTTTGCGCGCCGCCTGGGCCTCTATGTCATTCTATTCACCAATGCCCGCTTGATCACCCCTGCAACGGCAGCACTTTTGACCCGCTATCCGCCCGGGCGTCCGGTTGAGGTTTCTGTTTATGGGATGCATGCCGAATCCTATGATGCCGTTGCCGCGTCTCCGGGCGCTTTTGATGAGTTCTGGCAGGGCATAAACTGCTTACGTCAGTTTAACATTCCTCTAATTGTCAAACAGAGCCTTTTGCCTCCTAACCGCCGTGAGCAGCTAGAATTTGAGGCCTTTGCTGCCGGTTTACCCGGAATGATACATCGCCCTGGTTACACCATGAATTTTGAATTGCGATCCCGCCGTGACAACCCGGCCAAGAATCGCTTGATCCAATCTTTGCGCCTCACACCAGAAGAAACAGTCCAGCAACTGTCTCATAATCCCGGCTATGTTAAAAACATGCAAGCATTTGCGGCAAAATTCATGCGCCCGCCTGGCGACAAGTTATTTACCTGCGGCGCCGGGCTTGGCCTTGCTGTAGATGCCTACGGAAACGCCTTGATGTGCATGGGGTTGCATCACCCCGATTTATCGTATCCTCTGAATGCCCAAAATCATCGTGCGCTTAGAATGGCTGTATCAGAGCAATTTCCGATCTGGCGTGAGATGCAGGCTACTAACCCGGACTACCTGCGGCGCTGCGCCTGTTGTTTTCTCAAGGGGTTGTGTGAGCAGTGCCCATCCAAGTCATGGCAAGAACATGGCACTTTGGATACCCCGGTTGAGTATTACTGTCAGGTAGCCCATGCCCAGGCACGATACTTGAACCTGTTGACCGAACATGAAAACGCCTGGGAGCTTGAACCAGCAGTCTGGCGTCAAAGGTTGAAATTGTTTACAACATCTTGTTCCGAATCGTAAAAGGATTAGCGCTTATGGAATTAAACCTGACTGGTGAAAGTGTTTGCTGCCCATCTGAAGATATTGTCGCCCGCGAGATCGCCGGTGAACTGATTATCGTCCCTCTTGCATCCGGTATTGGAGATATGGAGGATGAGCTTTACACCTTCAATGAAACCGGGCGTGCAATCTGGGATCGCCTGGATGGCGTTTGTTCCTTGCATCAGATCGCGGTTAACCTGTCAGAGGCATATTCTGCTCCTCTGGATGAGATTGAAAGTGATGTGCTGGGTTTGATGACCGAACTGGCGCGCCGACGAATCGTGGTCGTTAAACCGGTGTGAGCAGGCGGGAAATGCAAACCATGGACGGACCGCTTCTTCAAATCCCCAATGCAGACTTTGCCGCATTAATGTCTGCTGTTGTTGCGCGCGGCCTGCCCTTCCGGTTTCAAGCTTCCGGCTCCAGCATGGCACCCTTCATCCACAATCACGATGTTGTCATCATCGAACCGCTCCCTGATAGGCTGCGCGTTGGTGATGTGATCGCCTACACGTGCCCGGCATCTTCCCGTCTAATTGTGCATCGCATTGTCCGCCTATCTCAATCCGGCTACACAACCCGCGGGGATAATACCCGCCAATCGGATCCCCCGATTACCCGATCTCATGTTCTGGGGCGAGTCACCCATGTGGAACGAAATAACAAACCCCAATCCTGGGGTTTGGGGCCGCACAAAACCCTGATCGCTGCTCTGTCCCGGCGTGGTTGGCTGATTCCGTTAATCAACGTTTTGCGTCCTCCCTTTCGTTTATTCAAGCAAATTTCCCAATGAGTCAGACTTCAATTATTGAAATTCAAGATTTTTCGCTGTGGGATAAAACCAGGCATTCCAGAAGCCTGCACTCATTTGACCTTGAATTAACCGCTCGCTGCAATAATAACTGCCGTCATTGTTATATCAATCTACCCGCCAGCGATCCTCAGACACGCGCAGAAGAATTATCGCCCTCTGAAATTAGCACAATCGCCGATCAGGCGGTTGAACTAGGCGCGCTTTGGTGTCTGCTCACTGGCGGCGAACCCCTTTTGCGCCCTGACTTTGCCGAAATTTACATGCTGCTAAAACGCAAAGGTCTGCTGATCTCCGTTTTTACGAACGCAATCTTGATCCGCCCTGAACACATTACACTTTTTCGCCAATATCCCCCGCGCGATATTGAAATCACAGTCTATGGCGCTTCACAAACGACTTACGAGCGTGTGTCGCGGGTGCCTGGCAGCTTTGCCGCTTTTACACGCGGGCTGGACGCGCTGATAACCGCTGGTATTCGCGTCCGTCTGAAAGCTATGGCGCTGCGCTCTAACCTCGACGAGCTAGGGGCAATCGCTGCCTTTTGTCGCACACGCACCAAAGACTATTATCGCTTTGATCCCCAGCTTCACCTGCGTTATGACCGGGATCCTTACCGCAATGCCGAGATTGAATCTGAGCGTTTGACCCCGGAAGAAATTGTCGTGCTTGAAAGCGCCGATATTGAACGCATGGGCGCGCTGCGCGCCAATTGCGACTCTTTGATCAATCCCGACTTTTGTCGCCAGAACAGTAATCGTCTGTTTCGCTGTGGTGCAGGCAGTGGCAGTTTTACGGTGGGTTATAATGGCACCTTCCGGCTCTGCGCATCATTATGCGCGCCCGACGCGACCATAAATCTTCGCACCACCAGCCTCCGAACGGCCTGGGAAAACTTTGCTCCCCGGGTACGCAGCATGCATTCTACCAACCCCGAATTTCTCAGTACCTGTAACCAGTGTGCAATTGTCAATTTATGTTTGCACTGCCCCGCCCACGCTTACCTGGAGACCGGCGCAATGGATGGCGCTACCCCCTACTTTTGTCAGGTCGCTCATGCTCGTCAGGCAGCCTTGGAATCAGATGCGCAATAACCCGAAGACGCTTATTTCCGCCCTGCCCCCTGAAGTATCGCTCTTACTCCTCTGTTTGCGTAGCAAAGATCAGTCTGAACTCCGATCTCAATTGAACGCAGTTTCTGTCGAGCAGTGGCAAACCATCTTGAAGCTGGCGGGGCATTATGGCGTTGCACCTATATTGCATCATCGCCTTGAATATTATGGCGTTGCTCTGCCAGACGAAATCGCCCGGGCGCTTAAGCAGGCCTATCTTTGGAACACGGCTCACAATCTGCGCATTGACCATGAACTTACGCGGATATTGCATCTCATGCAGTCGCACAATATTCCGGTGATTCTGCTCAAAGGCGTCTACCTTGCCAGCTTTATTTATGCCGACCTCGGGCTTCGCACAATGGCTGATATAGACCTCCTGATCCCTGAAGCCGATATCGAAAAATCCATTAATGCTTTGCAATCACTGAACTTTGTCGCCACGCGGCCATTTTGGCCCGCTGTGGATCTGGCGCTGCACCACGCTCCCCCGTTGACGAAAGAAAACCTGATCGTTGAACTGCATTGGAGGCTGACCCATGAAACAAATTTACCCGGCATCGATCACGCTGGAATCTGGGCACGGTCAGAACCAATCCAAATCAATCACACTCAGGCGGCTGCCCTTTGTCTGAGTGACCTGATTTTTCACCTGATTGTGCACGCCTCATATCATCATCAATTCCACAATCAGTTACGCACTCTCGTTGATCTGGCTGAAGTTTTGCAAAAACACCAACCCGATTTGGATTGGTCAGAGATAGTTCAACTAATTCGCACCTGCCGGGCAGAACGTGGCGCTTACATCATGCTTCGGCTCGCGGCCGATCTGTTAGACGCTCAGATTCCTTCTGGCGTCTTTCAGGAACTCTGCCCTTCAGGTTGGGCAGACACGGTTCTGGGTTGGGCTCAGTTTCAGCTGTTCCAGTTGGATCCCGTGCTGAGCGAGAACTATATTCGCGTCTTTCACGGGGCCGGCTTTGCAGACAAGCTGGCCGCCTTGCGCCGGGGTCTTTTCCCATCAAGGACTGTAATGGCTGCAATCTATGCTCTCCCCCCCGAATCAAAAAAACTTGTCTGGCTTTACCCGCGTCACATCATCTCGCGCCTTTCGAAGTACTTTAAGCCTGCCTGGCGCCTGTTACTGGGAGACCGTCGGCAATCCCTGGAATCAAAAAGTGACCAGTCTCTCCGAGACTGGCTGCACACAGCCTGAATCCTTTCACATAAACATCAACAGCAGCGCCTGCGCCAGCAAAATCTTGCTGATCATCGCTACCGGATACACTGTTGCATAACCAATATTGGGCAGCTCATTGTGAGACTGTTCAGTCGCAAAGCCCAGCGCCGCTGGTGCCGTTTGTAGTCCCGCCACCATCCCCGTCAGCAACCCCATGGGGATGTGCAGCAGCTTATAACCCACCCACATGGTAACCAGCATCGTCAGGCAAGTCACCAGTGCCCCGGCGATAAAGATAATCGGCCCGTTCCCCTGCGTAATCATGCTGATAAACGAATACCCTGCCCGTGTGCCGATGCCCGCCAGAAATAAAACCAACCCGATCTGTCGCAGCGTCAGGTTGGCGCTGTAAGGAATCTGCCAGATCACCGGTCCGGTGCGGCCCAATGCGCCCAGCACCAGCGCCACAATCAGCGGTCCTCCGGCCATGCCCAGCTTAAGCGTCAGCCCGCCGGGCAGGTGAATGGGCACCATGCCCAGCAGCAGCCCCAGCGCCAGCCCCAGGCTGAAAGTCAGCACATCAATCTCGCTCACGCCCCGATAGGAGTCCCCAAAGAGCTGGATTACGTTTTCCATCTGGTTATGGGGCGCAATCACCCGCACCTGGTCGCCCAGCATCAGTGTGGTCTGTCCGTGCGGCAGCACTTCCAGGTCGCCGCGCCGCAACCGTGTGACCATGGCGCCGTATGTGTTCACCAGGTTCAATTCGCTCAGGCGCCGCCCGGTAATTTTGGGATTGGAAATAAACACCCGTCGCTTGTCAAAATGGCTCAGGTCAAATTCCAGCCGTTCTTCAACCGCCTCGCCCAATGCCTTTTGAACTGAGTTCAGTTCTTCAATGGTCCCCACCAGCGAGATATAATCCCCTGCTTCCAGCAGCAGCGGCCCGGTGACAAGTTTGACCGCCTCCGCCCGCTTATATCGCCCAAACACCACGTTCCAATCGTTTTGCCGGATGAGTTCAGCAATCGTCAACGTCTGAGTGTTCAATACCCGCAGAGTGATGCTCTGCAGCGGTTCATTCAACGGGCCCAGTTCACGCGCTTGCCGGGCTTCTGCGGCATAATCAATCTTCCAGGCACGCTGCAGTATAAAAATCACCAGAATCACGCCCAGCGTCCCCATGGGGTAGGACAGTGAATAAGCTACTACCGGTTCAGCCATCAACATTTCAACTGTGTCTGCTGGTGCAGTCGTTTTGATCAGGTCAACCACCCCGGCTAACGCGGGCGTATTGGTCAGGCTGCCGGCATACATCCCGGAAACCATCGTCGCCTTAACATCAAATAGATAGTGCGCCAGCGCCGCCAGTCCGGCAGCAAAGAGCAGCCCACCCAGTATCAGCAAATTGGCCTTCAATCCCTGCCGCTTCATCGAACTAAAGAAAATTGAGCCGCTGCTCAATCCAATGCAGTACACAAACAACACCACGCCCAGTTCATAAATAGAGGCAGGCAGTTTAAGGTCCGGGCTTAACGCCCCAATTGCCAACCCCACAAATAAAACCGCCGAAACCCCCAGGCTCGCCCCGCCAATTTTGATCCGCCCCAGTGGATACCCGATGCCTGCCACAATAAATAGCAGCAGCAACGGATTTTCGCTTAGAAAGCGAATGATTCCACTCATGCCTTACCCAACCATCTTAACAATGGCCAGAACGCACCAGAATAAAGCCACCAGTCCGCCAACCAGCCACATCCGCCCTGGACGCTGTTGGTCAATAATATGCAGCCCGGTGGGCTGTACCGTCCCTGTCCATTGGGGCCCGGCAAACCAGGCAAACATAATGCCCGCAATCAACCCGCCCAGGTGCCCAAAGTTATCAATCCCGCCGCCCAGCCCCAGGAACAGGTTGACGCCTACAATCAATGCAACATTCACCAGCTCTTTTTGCGGGTTCCGGTACATCCGCCGATTCTTCCAGATAAATACACCTTCCGCAGCAATCAACCCAAAAATTGCAGTTGAGGCACCCAGAGAATTGCTGGGCGTCAGCAAAAAGGACAATGTATTGCCCCCCAGTGCCCCCAGCAGATAAAGCATCAGGAAGCGCCCATGTCCATATTGTTTTTCCAACCCGACCCCAAGTGAAAACAGGGCATACATATTAAAAGCAATATGCGCCAGTCCACCGTGCAAGAACATGGGCGTCAATAATCGCCAGATTTCTCCCTGCATGATCGCTGAATTGATCTTCATCCCGAACGCCGCCAGGAGATCGCCCCCCAAGGCTGCCTCACTGATGAACTGGCCCAGAAAGGCCGTCACCGTCAGGCCAATCAGAACATAGGTCACAATCGGCGTTCGCGCAGGCAAATGCCAGAACACCGGCGGTCGGATTGGCGCTTGATTCTGCGAGGAATCCGGCGCCGTGTTCATACGTTGATAATCCGGTGACACACCTTGTGGTGTTCCGCCTGGATGATCGCCACAATCGTATCCGCGGCCTGCTCCAGCCGGTCTTCCGCATTGACCACCATGTAATCAAACCGCGGCAGGCTCTCAATTTCCTTGCGCGCCGTTTCAACCCGCAGCACCAGGTTCTCGGGCGTTTCCGTGTTGCGGCGGCGCAGCCGGTCAATCCATTCCTGCTCATTGGAGGGCAGTAAAAAGATCATCAGCGCGTTGGGGTAAAGGGTTTGCAGTCGGGCCGCTCCCTGCACATCCACCCGCAGCACCACATCTTTGCCGCTGGCAAACGCCTCTCGAATTTGTGCCTTGGGGATGCCTTTGTATTGATTGTACACAATCGCATGTTCAATCAGTTCATCTTCCGCAATCATGCGCTCAAACTCTTCCAGCGATACGAAGAAATAATCGACGCCGTGCTTTTCTTCGGGCCTGGGGGAGCGGGTGGTTGCTGTAACCACAAAGTGCATCGGCAGATTGCGCGCTTTAAGCGCCTGCAGCACCGAATCCTTGCCAACGCCGGAGGGCCCGGAGATGACAATCAGCAGAGGATGAGGATGCAGCAAATCAAATGACAGGGAGTTATCGCACATGGCAGAATACCCAAATTAACAGAATTCTTACGTACATTGATTATAATAGTATTTGCCCCGCTGGGGTGTGGAGGAATGTCACTATGCCGACCTATGAATATCGCTGCCTGGATTGTCGAAAACGATTTACCATCTTTTTAACCTATGCTGAATATGGGGTCAAGCCTGTTGAGTGCCGACATTGTGGCAGTCAGAAGGTGCAACGGCGCATTGGCCGCATTCGAGTGGCCCGCTCAGATGAGAGCCACCTGGAAAGTCTGGCGGACCCCAGCCAACTGGAAGGCCTGGATGAAGACCCGCGCGCCCTGGGCCGCATGATGCGCCAGATGAAAGGCACGGTTGGCGAAGATATGGGCCCCATGTTCGACGAAGTGGTGGATCGCCTTGAAGCCGGTCAATCGCCCGAAGATATTGACAGCGCCATGCCCGATCTGGGTGATGGCTTGGGCGCTGGAGATAATTTCTAAGGCTCTACCAGCGATTCTTGCAGTTCCTCAAACGAGCTGATCCACGCGATTTGTTCAAGAAAATCTTCCAGCGAGCCCGAGTTTTCCCGCAGCGCTCTCACTGCCGGACCCACCGGGTCGCGTCCCTGCGCGCCATAGGCCGCGTCCGCTGTGCCACCGGCATATGCCCCATGAAAAGCGAAGTACGCCTGGTTCAACCGTCGGATGTTGTACCCGTGTTCAGCCAGGAACAACCGCCGAGATTCCATGTACTGCTCGGCCTCTTCAATCTTGCCTTCAACCAGCAAGCGGTCAACCTCAACCCGGGTGGTATGCATCTCAACTCTGAAATTGAACGCGGGAGGCTGGCTTCGGTCTAACCCCGGATATATCTCTTCAAACGGGGCGGGCAGCGGCCAGGTCGGCAGGGGCTCGGGCGGCAAATCCTGGGGGAAGTATTGCGCCAGCAGCGCCCGGCTGAGTTCCACCCCCACAATGGACGCTGTGGTTTCGTTGATTGTCCGCATTTCGCCGCTGGCAAAATAACCCATGCCCAGCGGGCGCAGTGTCAAATAATTATGCGTCCATTCGTGCGCCACTACTTCCGGCAGCCAGGTAATGCTGCTGGTAGCCATCACCATGGTGGGGTAAACCCCAATTCCTCCCACTGGCTCAATTAACGCTGAAACATTAAGCTCATTTTCAATCCTTTGCTCTAGCTCGGTGATTTCTGGCATGGTCATGTCGGGCAGCAGCGAAATATCATAGTCCTGCCGAATGACATCCCGCGGCGAGATGATCAGCGCATAAGGCAGATCCGTCACATGATACAGCGGTGGCGGAACTGGAGTCAATCCCTGCTCCAACAGAATAGCGTTAAGCTGGGCCTGGATAATAGATTCCGCCAGTGGCCCCAGTTGCTTAAGTTCTGCTTGCAACTGTAGTTGATCGCGCACCAGCGGCTTCGATGCAATGGTCGGGTCTGCCACAGTGGGGGAGGTATACAGCCATTCAATATCTGCCTTCAGCTTGTTCAGCTTGGCAATCTTTGCCAGGTAATCCTTCACCAGCGCGGCCTGTTCAGCCTCGCTGAGATAGTTGGGCGCATCCAGCGCAGCCTGCGCAAACTTGATCCGCAGTGCATCTAGCATCCAGATGCTGAAATCAAATTCATACGCCCGCGTAAACCGTCGCAACTGTTCATCGGCATTGGTCAGCAGCAGTGTGCTGCCCTGTACCAGCCACAGGAATAAAAACCCAATCACCAGTAATCGATTGAATCCACGCGCTTGTTTCATAATGAAGGAATTTTAGCAGATTATGGACCGATTTTACATAATTCTTACGAAATACCTGCTACAATCGCTCACGCGCCGGGGCAATCGGTGCTATTATTGCCCTGCATAAATTTTACAGATCGGTATGAGTGAGGAGTGGCATGAAAAGAAAGACTATTGTGACAATTGGAATAATCTTGGCCCTGGTGGTGGCGGGGTACTTCTTAGTCCGGTACTTGCAACAGCAGAAGGCCTCTGCTGGTTCGGAATATCAAACCGCCGTGGTCGAGCGAGGCAGCCTGACGGCGATTGTCGGTGCCACCGGCACCGTCCATGCCAACCAGTCCGCAACCCTTGCCTGGGAAACTTCAGGCCGCGTGTCCACAATTGACGTTGCCGTGGATGATCAGGTCACCGCCGACCAGGTTCTCGCCACCCTGGCTCAAGATTCGCTGTCACAATCCATCATCCTTGCTGAGGCCGATCTAATCGCCGCCCGCCGCTCGCTGGATAATTTGCTCAATTCCAACACCGCAGCCGCCCAGGCGCAGCTTGCCCTCGTCAACGCCCAGGAATCCTTTGATGATGCCAGTCAATCCCGCGCCAATTACGATTACAACCTCTACACGGCCGATACCATCGAGATTGCCCGCACCACTTACTACCTTGCCCTGGATAAAATCAATAAGTACGAAGAAATTTACGAGAACTTTAAAGATAAGCCCGAAGACGACCCCCTGCGCGCCCAGGCGGCCAATAACCTGGCCAATGCCCGCCAAAATGCCGATCAGGCCTATGATAATCTGAATTACCTCCTGGGCGGCCCGGATCCCTTTGATATTTCCGTAGCCGATGCCAACATTGCCTTATCCGAAGCCCGCCTGGCAGACGCCCAGCGTGAATGGGATCGCCTCAAGAACGGCCCCGACCCCGACGATGTCCGCTCAGCCGAAGTGCGCATAGCCGCGCTTGAGGCCGCCCTGGATTCGAAGAACCTGCGGGCGCCTTTTGCCGCCATCGTTACCGAGGTCAAATCGCTCCCCGGCGATATGGTGAACCCTGGCACAGTCTCTTTCCGCATTGACGACCTCAGCCATTTGCTGGTCGACGTTGATATTCCCGAGGTGGACATCAACCGCATCCAGATTGGTCAGGCGGTTAACCTCTCATTTGATGCCATTACTGACCGCCAGTACACCGGCGAAGTGATTGAAGTTGCTCGCGTGGGTTCCACAGCGCAGGGTGTGGTTAATTTCAAAGTGACTATTGAATTGACCGACGCCGATGAGGCCGTTCGCCCCGGCATGACAGCTGCAGTCAATATCATTGTTGAACAGTTGGATGATGTGCTGCTGGTACCCAATCGTGCGGTGCGCTCCAGCGGCGGTCAGCGGGTGGTTTATGTTCTTAGGCTGGGCATCCCAACCCCTGTGCCGGTTGAAATTGGCGCCACCTCCGATCTGGTCAGCGAACTGCTGCCCGGAGAGGTCAAAGAAGGAGATGTCCTGGTGCTCAACCCGCCCACCCAGATTATCCCCGCTGATGGAATGTTTGGGAGATAGTATCCATGACCACTGAAGATACGGTCATTGTGGCTACTGGCCTGACCAAAGTCTATAAGATGGGCGAGGTCGAGGTCCACGCCTTGCGGGGCGCTAATTTACGCATCCGCCGCGGCGAAGTAGTCGCCATTATGGGCCCATCGGGCTCCGGCAAATCTACTCTGATGAATATTCTCGGATGTTTGGATATTCCCACGTCTGGTGAATATTGCCTGGATGGTGAATGTATCTCCCAGCTCCGCGACGATCAATTGGCGATTATCCGCAACCGCAAGGTTGGCTTTGTTTTCCAGAGCTTCAATTTACTATCCCGTACCACGGCACTTTCCAACGTCGAGCTGCCGCTGCGCTATGCGGGCATCCCCGCACGTGATCGCCTCGATCGAGCCAGCGCCGCGCTCGAAGCCGTTGGCCTCGCAGACCGGATGCGTCACAAGCCTACAGAACTGTCCGGCGGTCAGCAGCAGCGTGTGGCCATTGCCCGTGCCCTGGTCAACGACCCCGCAATTCTGATGGCGGATGAACCGACCGGCAACCTGGATTCGAAATCGGGCAAGGAGATTATGGAACTCCTGCTCAATCTCAATCGTGAACGTCATACCACTTTGATAATTGTGACGCATGACCAACTGGTGGGGCAGCAGGCGCAGCGCATTATTCGTATATCCGATGGTGTGGTCGTGGAAGGTGGCGAATGAACCTCGGACAGGCAATTATCGAAGCATTGGAAAGCATCAGCGGAAACAAACTCCGCTCAGGCCTCACTATTTTGGGGATCATCATCGGCGTTGGCGCCGTGATCGCCATGCTCGGGGTAGGGCAGGGTGCCCAAAACACCATCACCGGCTCCATCAGTGGCATTGGCAGCAATCTGCTCTTTGTCTTTTCAGGCAACATGGAGCAGGAAGTCCGCAATGAAAAACCATTGACCCTCAGCGATGCCGAAGCCATGGCAGACCCGTTTCAGGCCCCCTCGGTAGCTGCGGTTGCGCCCGTCATTCAGGGCAGCGGCGAAATCACCTTTGGGGCCGAAACCGCCAGCACCAGCCTCTACGGCGTCACCCCCGACTACACGGTTGTTCGCAATTACGGTTTGATCGAAGGCGAATATATTGATGAGCAGCATCTGCTCGGGCAGTCCTCGGTTGTGCTGCTTGGCCCCGATGTCGCTGAAAAACTGTTCGGCCGCACCGACGGTATCACCGGCGAGACGGTTCGCATCAATGGTCTGCCCTTCCGGGTTATCGGCATCCTGGAATCAAAGGGCGGCGGCAGCTTCGGCAGTCAGGATGATGTGGCCCTGGTGCCGTTCTCCACGGCGCAGTCCCGGCTCATCCGCCGCTCGCGCGACCGTGTCGATGTTGTTTTTGTCCAGGTTGCCAGCGCTGAACAGGTCAGTGACGCCCGCGAAGAAATCGCCCAGATTCTGCGCACCCGTCACCGTACTGCCCTGGGCGAAGATGATTTCACCATCTTCTCACAGGAAGATTTTGTCGCCACCGCTCAGACCATCACTGGTGTCTTCACCATTTTCCTTGGCGGCATTGCGGGTATTTCCCTGCTGGTTGGCGGCATCGGCATCATGAACATTATGCTGGTCTCGGTGACCGAGCGAACCCGTGAAATTGGCCTCCGTAAGGCCCTGGGTGCCCGCCGCCGCGATATCCTCATCCAATTCCTGACCGAATCATCCCTCTTGAGCCTGATCGGCGGTGTGGTTGGCATCGGCCTGGGCTGGTTGATCGCCTTCATCGTCGGTAAAATTGCCGCCGCCAGCGGCACCCCCTTCTACCCCTCCATCGGCGTTGATTCAATTCTACTCGCAACGCTCTTCTCCACCGCGGTGGGCTTGTTCTTTGGTCTGTACCCGGCCAACCGCGCCGCCGGTCTCGAACCCGTCGAAGCCTTGCGGTATGAGTGATCGAATCCTTACCCAATAGCTCTACTAAAATGGCGAGGCCGCCCAGCCTCGCCATTTTCTTTGGGTGGCCGGGTGCCCATTGTCATATCAAAACCCGGAACAGCGACAGGATGAAACAAACTCAAAAATCGTGTACAATGGTAAGGGTGTAAGTTCCCTGTTACCATCAAATCAATCTAATAAGGAGACCTTGTCATGAGTGGATGGAAAGTCTTGCTGACCGACGGCCTGGAAGAAAAAGGAAAGGCCATTCTTGCACAATCAGCCGAGGTTGTGGATCGCACCGGTATTTCAGCAGATGAACTGCTGCAAATTGTGGGTGAATACGATGCAGTCATCGTCCGCGGTCGGACGAAGGTCATCCCCGCCGTGTTTGATGCGGCTTCGCGTCTCAAGGTTGTTGGCCGCGCCGGCGTTGGTGTGGATAACATCGATCTGAACGCTGCCCGCGCCCACAATGTGATTGTGGTCAATTCCCCGCTGGCTACCACCATCGCCGTTGCCGAAGTGACCATGGCGCTGATGCTCTCGGTTGTGCGCGAAGTTGCCCGCGCCGATGCCACCATGAAAGCTGGCAAGTGGATCAAGAAAGAACTTGAAGGCGCAGAGCTCCACGCCAAAACCCTGGGCGTCATCGGCTTTGGCCGCATCGGCGCTGCAGTGGGACAACGCGCCGCCGCCTTTGGCATGAAAATCATTGGCTACGATCCTCTAATCCCCGCCGATGAAATCCAGCGCCGCGGTGCCAAACCCGTGACCATGGATGAACTGCTTGCCGAAGCTGACATCATCACCATGCACATCCCCCTGACCGCCGACAGCAAAAACATGCTCAACGCCGATGCCTTCGCAAAAATGAAACAGGGCGTCTATCTGGTTTGCGCTGCCCGCGGCGGCGTTATTGATGAAGAAGCCTTGTTGGCGGCTCTGGAATCCGGCAAGGTTGCTGGCGCCGGACTCGATGTCTTCGCCACCGAACCCCCGGGCCTGACCGCTCTGGTCAGCCACCCCCGCGTGGTCTGCACGCCGCATATTGGCGCCCAAACGGTCGAAGCCCAGGAGCGCGCCGCGGTGGATATTTCCAGCGAAGTGCTGGCTGGTCTGCGCGGTGATGCCCTTCGCTGGCGTGTTGCCTGATTTTTGGAGCGCTAAATGACAAAAATTGAACAACTTGAAGCCCTGACGCGTGAACTTGGCGCCATTCAGCGCGCTTCTGCCGTACTGGGCTGGGATGCCCAGGTCAACATGCCCGCTGGTGGCGCTGAAGAGCGCGGTTTTCAACTGGGCGTTCTGGCTGAACTGTCACACAAACGCTTCGTCAATGACGAAACCCACAACCTGATTGTTGCCGCCGAAGCCGAAGCGGCCAGCCTCGATCCAGATTCGATTCAGGCTCGCCTGGTCAAATACTGCCGCCGTGATTACGACAAAGCCACCCGGGTGCCCGCCGCCAAAGTTGCCGAGTTTGCACAGGTTACCGCGGTCTCGCAGGAAGCCTGGGCCCGCGCCCGCTCCGAAAATAACTTTGCTGCTTTCCTGCCCCACCTCGAGCGCGTGATCGAACTCCGCCGCGAGTATGCCTCTTACTTTGCCCCCTACGACCATGTCTATGACCCCCTCCTGGACGACTTTGAACGCGGCATGAAAACCGCCGAAGTTCAGGCAATCTTCAACCAGCTGCGCCCCGTGCAGGTGGAACTGGTGCATGCCATTGCCGCCCGTCCGGAGATTGAAAACAGCTTCCTTTACCAGAATTATCCTGAGCAGGCTCAGTGGGATTTCGGTGTTGAAGTTGCCACCCGCATGGGATATGACTGGAACCGCGGCCGTCAGGATAAATCGGCCCATCCTTTCACCACCAGCTTCGGCCTTGGCGACGTCCGCATCACCACCCGCTTTGATACCGGGTATGTCGGCTCTGCCCTCTTCAGCACCATGCACGAAGGCGGCCACGCGCTCTATGAGCAGGGCTTTGACCCCGCTTTGCGCGGCCTGCCTCTGGCCGATGGCGCTTCGATGGCGGTCCACGAATCGCAGTCCCGCCTCTGGGAAAATCTGGTGGGTCGCTCTCTCGCCTTCTGGAAGTTCTTCTATCCCCGCCTCAAGGAATACTTCCCCACCCAGTTGGCAAATGTAGATCTCCAAACCTTCTACCGCGGCATCAACAAGGTCAAACCCTCTTACATCCGCGTGGAATCTGATGAGGCCACCTACAACCTGCACATCATGCTCCGCCTGGAGCTTGAAATTGCCCTCATGGAAGGCAGCCTTAAACCCGCCGACCTGCCCGCCGCCTGGAACGCTCGCTTCCAGGAATACCTGGGCCTCACCCCACCCACCGACAAAGTGGGCGTCCTGCAGGATGTGCACTGGTCACACGGTCTGATTGGTTACTTCCCCACCTATGCCCTCGGTAATCTGGTCTCCTGCCAGCTTTGGGAAGTGCTCCAGCAGGCCATCCCCGACCTGGAATCCCAGATCGAGCACGGCGAATTGGGCGTCCTGTTGGCCTGGCTGCGCCAGAACGTCCATACCCACGGTTCAATGTTTGAGCCCCAGGAGCTGGTTCAGAAGATCACTGGCTCCCGCATTGATCCGCAGCCCTACATGCGCTATCTCAAGACCAAATTCGGTCAAATCTACGGGCTGTAAAAGCTGATCAATCACATGCCTCCCGCAGATCAACCTGCGGGAGGCGAATTGGAAAAATACTCGAATGGCAAGAATTTTATTTGTAGATGATGACAGCCTGACCCTGCAGTTGCTGGACTAGGCTACCCGTTTGTTGGGGCACGACCCTATTTACGATCCCTCGGCCAAGCGGGCCATTAAATTGGCTGCCGCCGAGCGCCCCGACTTGATTATTGTTGACCTCAGCATGATGGAAATGAGCGGTGCCACTCTGGTGCGCCATCTGCGCGCACAGCCCGAAACCGCCCACATCCCGGTCTTGATTCTGTCCGCCGCCTATGACACGCAAGATAAACAAGCTGCCATGGATGCGGGTGCAGCCGATATCCTCGACAAGCCCATCAACCTGGGCGAACTGGCCCGCGTGATTAATCACCACTTGCCCGCTTCCTCGGGGAATGAATGAAGCGCTGGCTGATATTAATCCTTCTAACCCTTCTTCTCACAGCCTGTAACCCTCAGGGTGTCCCTGCTTCACAGCTCCTCACCCCGCCAGCCCTGCGCACCGCCGCTGCCTGGACGGCCACCCCAACCCTGACCCCCACCGCGACATTTACGGCTACCCCAACCGATACTCCTACCGCCACCCCGACCGATACTCCCACCATTACCCCCACATCCACCCGCACCCCCACCGAAACTCCCTACCTGTCGCCCACGCCGACGAATAATTACACCCCTACCCGCACACCTACTCTGACGCGCACCCCCACGCCCACCCGCACCAATACCCGTACCCCGCTGCCCACCAACACCCGGCGCCCATCCGCCACCCCCACCTTCACACCCACCCCCACGCCTTACCCCGCGCTCTTCCACCTGTCCAAACCTGGGCCGCTTTCCCGCGTCATCTCCCCCATTGACATCAACGCCAACGTCATCCCCGGTGAAGATGGGCTGGTCTATGTCGATTTGATCGGTGAAGATGGCCGCTACATCACCCGTGAAGCCTACAACTTCCGGGCTTATCGTGGCATGTCTGTCCTGGTGGCCCCCGACCTGGAATATCAAATTACCGCCGCCTCCGAACTGGCTCGGCTCGAGATCTACTCGCGCGACAACGTCGGCCGCGTCTCTGATCTCACCTCGGTCGATTTAATCCTCATGCAGGTTGGCGTTCCCGAGGTCTTTTCCGGCGGCGATCCCCTCGAACCCTACATCATCCGTGCCCCCCGTTCCGATACCGTTCTTGCCGGTGATTCGGTCATGGTCTTTGCGCTGATCCAACCCGTCAATAATTTCCCCGTTATTTTTGAACTTTTGGACGATCAGGGTGTTGTTGTCGGCTCATATACCCTGGATGCCCCCACGCCCATCGAAGGCCACACCCACGCCGCCGTCTATGTCAATGTCCCCTTCACCGTCACCGCCGAAACGCCCGCTCGCCTCATCATCCGCCAGGAAAGCATAGGCCGCATCCCCGGCACGGTCGCCCTGACCTCCATCGCATTGACTTTGCTGCCGTAAATCCGAAATCAAATCGGGGGGTGAATGTTTGGCCTTGCTGGATCTCTGGAGTTAAGAATTTTGTAATTAAGTCCAGTGATGATTATGTGTTAGAATTTGCCCCAATCTCGAAAAGTTCTCCGAACAAATGGGTGGTTATGAAATATTGGTACCTCTTACGCTCAAAACCAAATAAAGAAGAGATGTTGTGGAATGAGCTTCTGGCTCGTAACATCGAAGTTTACTATCCCCGCATCCGGGTCAAGGTGGTCAACCCGCGTGCCCGCAAGCTGCGCCCATTTTTCCCTGGTTATATTTTTGTATCGGTTGATCAATCGGATGTGCAAACCCTGGCAGATTTGCGCTGGCTGCCGGGTGCCCATGGCCTGGTCACCTTTGGCGATGAGCCCGGCATTGTCCCGGAAGGCATCGTTAATGGCATTCGAACCAAGGTGGATCGCTTAAATGTCCTTGGCGTTGACCCGGAGCGCGATCTGGAGCCCGGCGACTCTGTCAAAATCATTGACGGTCCCTTCGCTGGCTATGAAGGTATTTTCGATACCCGCATTTCAGGCAGTGAGCGCGTCAGAATCCTGCTCAACCTGGTTGAAAAGCAGCATCGGGTATTGACCTTGCCCGATAAATTTATCCATAAACAAAAACGCTCCTGACGCGCCCACCTTTTGCCCCGCTTGTCTAATCAACGGATGATTGCTGATTTGTGTCATGAAATTAGGTCAAATTGGTCACTATTAATTCATTGAGATTGTGATAAAATAATACCAGTTGATGGTTATTTGGTGCCCATGGGGGAGACCCAATTTACATCCTCTATTGATCTTTGTGCAGCAAAACGAACTCATAGTAAGTCCAGGTGGGTATGGCGGACAAAAGCCATGAGCAAATCGGCGTCTTGTCCTGCTGCCTGGATCGAGTCGGTCACCGCTTGATG